>Ga0214919_10002599_pt1 | contig 28169 bp, 39 predicted proteins | sample LL1503_MetaG_FD_177994 | JGI IMG/M metagenome (GOLD analysis project Ga0214919, IMG submission 177994) | Freshwater microbial communities from Lake Lanier, Atlanta, Georgia, United States - LL-1503 | ecosystem: Environmental > Aquatic > Freshwater > Lake | place: USA: Georgia | collected... | reverse complement strand
GAAACTAATTTACCCTGTGCTACACGCGTTAAAAAGTCACTGGTATCTTTTCGCATAGCGAAATATTCAGTAAGATATTAATGTTAGTCTTGCGACTAACAGGCAAAAAAAAGGCCCCAATTAAGGGGCCTTGAGATGTTATTACTTATTATTTAACAAGTGCAATATTTGCCTTGATATTTTTGATAAACAATGCAACGTCCATGTTCAAATCTTCTGAACCTTGTGCTACATCAATCGCGTCATTCAACGCGTCAATGATACGTTGCTGTGCTGTACGTGTGACACGTGGCGCAGTAGATTTTGGATTTTCAAAATCAATCAAAGCGCGTTTTACTTTGCCATAATACGAACCCACTTGTTGTTGCGCGTATCGCTTAGCATTTTTGTCACTGTCACTTAGCGTCTTAGTATCCTTAGCAATTAAGCTAACCCATTCTGCAGGTAGCCCCTTAATAATTGCTTGAGTGATACCAAATTGCAACGTGGCGTTAGGGTTCGCGTCAGTCTTTTTACTAGGCTTATCAAGCATTGATGACTTAACACCATCTGCAACCAATAAATCCACCATCTTTTTAGTTTTACCTTTTACATCTTGAGTAGCACTAACAACGTTAGTGATTGATACTTGAGTTAGTTCTTTTAATGTAGCCATGATATGTATTTCCTTTATGTTAATGTCTGCAACGCGTTATTGCCTTGCCGACAGTTCCTATTATACGGGTTCATGCCATGCCATGCTGTAAACGCTGTTAGTCCTGTGACTAACACGATACCCCACCCCCCATTTTGTAGATTTGGTTCCATCTAGGGTTTAGGGTTTACTATTCTGCACACTCTTAGACCAATATTTTAAAATACCCCCCGTCATCATTTTTAAGTACCTAGCTAAAAAAATTTTATATATTATTTTTTAGAATCAAGGACTTAGCTCAAATCGAGTGTAAAGTATACTTTACATATTACGCGTGAAATTTCGGCCGTGTAAATCATGATTTTCTTGATGTATGTTTTCATTCAATTTGAAATAATGCAGTCATAGAGTGAAAACTCTATATAACTTATAAGGAGTATTACTATGTGGACTAAACCAGCTGCAACAGAAATGCGTTTTGGCTTTGAAGTAACTATGTACGTAATGAATAAATAATGATTATCGTAACGGATTGTTATTAAAAAAGGGGCTTAACGCCCCTCTTTTTTTGTGTATACTATATAGTATGGCCCCCAAAATACTTACTAGACGAAATTTAAGAATACTATATGGTGCACTTATTAAAATGCCGCCGTTTAATCAGTATCGTATGCCTGCACCCCACAAGATTCAATTTGCAGTGATGAAGTTAGACGGGGCACTTGGATACTTCCATACAGAACCTTGCCGAATTGAACTCGATATATCGAATGATACGTGGCACAAAATGAGTGAGACATTATTGCATGAGATGATTCACTTGTGTCGATACCACAACGGCAAGTGGGATTTTGATTCACATAACCATAACTTCATAAGTTTGGCTCAAAGAATATGTGACATATATATGTTTGATATAGACACGTTCTAACAAATTAATATATAATGCGCAAACCCCATATCAATCTGGACATAAGATTTGATGCAACTAAATATAGAGCCCGATATAGGTATTGAGTTACCTGAACATAATATTCCACTAGCTGACTTTAAAGAGAAAGCGGATGCCGCATGTGCGACAGCTGAGTATCTCGAACTAAAGATAGAACCCACCGAAGAAGATAAAGAGAAAGCTGAAGAAGTTATTCTCAAGCTTGCTGAAGACCCAGACAAGGGGAACCGGAAAGCTCTGACGCAATCTAAACATTTTTCAGCACCCACATATATACAGACTAAACACATATTAGATTCTTATGCGTTGAAGGTTGTCGAGAACGCCACACAGATAAGACTGTTAGTAACAAATAAACTCATCATGGAGTCAGAGAATGAAGATGCGAAGATTAGACTTCGTGCACTCGAGCTACTAGGTAAGATTACAGACGTGGGACTCTTCACAGAAAAATCAGAAGTCACAGTGAATAACCGTTCATCACAAGAGTTAGTCAATACACTCAAAGATAAAATTAGAAAACTTATGTACCCACAAGAAAATGTTCAGGACGCTGAGACTGTGGAGTCAGTTGAACTTGATGGTGAGACTATAGATATAGATAAAGAATTAGGCATTGCCGAAACTAACCCACAAGAAACATATGACGATGACGTGGAACAGAAAGAATGAAGTATTTTAGTGGAGTAGATAAATATCCATTCTTACAAAAGCTAATGAATAATTGGCCAGCTATATTAGAAGAGTATAAAAAAGTACAAGCACTTGCAGTTGAATGGCCTGAAAAATTTTTATATACAGATGGATGGTCAGTCATAGGACTAAGATTTCAAACAGAAGATAATAAGTCTGTGCAAGCATTATGTCCTGTAACTATGAGAGTAATAAATGAAATAGCTGATGTTACGACAGCTGGGTTTTCTATATTAAAAGCAGGCACAATCATTCATCCTCATGAAGGATATACAGACGAAGTATATAGAGTTCACTTAGGACTGATATGTCCAGAAGGCGCATGGATAAAAGTAGGTGATGAAGTTATGACTTGGACAGAAGGAGAAGCGTTTGTATTTGATGATACAAACACGCATGAAGTACAGAACAATTCAAATGCAGATAGAGTTATTTTAATATTAGATTTTCTTAAAAAAGTTTATGACAACACAGACAAACCAGCTTGAGTCTTTAGATGATGTGGAATTAAATTTTCTCCTCAATAATTTAGATGAGTTTGATTTAACTGACCAGGAAGAAATAGACTTAGTATTAGTTGAGTTAGAAAGACGTCAGAGTGCTCAAGCGTGTCGTGAAGACTTGATTGAGTTTTGTAAAAAGATGCAGTCTGATTATAAAGTGGGTAAGCACCACAGACGACTTGCAGACTTGTTAATGAATATTGCAGAAGGTACTGAGACAAGAATATGTGTCAACATGCCACCTCGTCATGGTAAATCTCAACTTGTATCTATATATTTTCCAGCATGGTTCTTAGGAAAGTATCCTGATAAAAAAGTTTTGATGGTATCGCATACGACTGACTTAGCGGTTGACTTTGGTAGAAAGGTAAGGAACTTAATTGATAATCCTGCGTATAAACAAATTTTTCCTACAGTTACTCTGGCTGCAGATAATAAGTCTGCTGGTCGGTGGAACACGAATGTTGGGGGTGAGTATTTTGCTTGCGGTGTGGGTTCCGCTCTTGCTGGTCGTGGCGCTGACTTACTCCTTGTTGATGACCCTCACAACGAGCAAGATATTATTAGTGGGAACTTCGAGATATTCGAGAAGGCGTATGAATGGTTTACATACGGAGCCCGAACACGGCTTATGCCAAGAGGACGCGTTGCGATTGTACAAACTCGATGGCACCAAGATGACTTAACTGGACGTGTTGTCCGTGACATGCTCAATAATGAGGAAGCAGACCAGTATGAAGTGGTTGAGTTCCCTGCAATATTTAATGAAGGCGCTAAGGATGAGAAAGCACTTTGGCCAGAACAATATACCTTACAAGCATTACGTCAAACAAAAGCGTCCATGCCTGTGTTCCAGTGGAACGCACAGTATCAACAGAATCCTACGGCAGAAGAAGCATCTGTTATAAAAAGAGAATGGTGGAATATATGGAAAGAAGAAAGACCACCACAATGTGAATATATTATTATGAGTCTTGACGCCGCAGCCGAAACTAACAATCGAGCTGACTTTACTGCCTTAACTACTTGGGGAGTATTTATGAATGAGGAAAAAGAAGCGTATAATATAATACTATTAAATAGTATTAAGAAACGGTTAGAATTTCCAGACCTAAAAGATTTAGCTTTAAATGAGTATAAAGAATGGGAACCTGATAGTTTTATTGTAGAAAAGAAGTCAGCAGGTACAGCTTTATACCAAGAATTACGAAGAATGGGTATGCCGGTGCAAGAATATACCCCACATCGTGGAAGTGGTGATAAACTAGCAAGATTAAATAGTGTAGCCGATATTGTGAAATCTGGACTATGTTGGATACCAGAAGCAAGGTGGGGCGAAGAAGTTATAGAAGAGATTGCAGGTTTCCCATTTATGAGTCATGATGACTTGGTTGACTCAACCACAATGGCACTCATGCGATTCAGACAAGGTGGGTTTATTAGGTTACCTTCAGATGAACCTGATGAATTAAAAATGTTTAAATCAAGAAGAACTAAAGGGTATTACTAGTATGGCAAAAAAATCAGATGGATTAAAAGATTTAGCTACGTTCCAAGGAATTCCTGTGGATTCATATAGCCTTGCTAAAACCTTAGAGCAACAACGTCCTAAAGGTAAATATTTTGAATCATATCCTACTGAAGGGATTACTACTTCTATGGATGGTAATGAAGCTAATTATAATTTATTAGGATATGTAACACCTAAAGACCCTAACTATTTACATTTGCGGGAATCAATAGCACCTCAGATAGCAAATAGATTACCACAACATAGTTCTTTATATGGGGTATTTGAGCATGAAAGACAACATGCTATAGATAGAGCAAGAAAAGATGAAAATATATATCCTATTAATCCATATTTATACAATGTTCCAGCAAATGAAACATCATATAGACCTTATATAGAACATCATATGAGATTAAACCAAGACCCTAAATATACATGGGATAATCCAGATGCAGTTACGTCATCTCAAAAAATGACAGATATAAAGAATCCAGAACACCCTGTAAACACTCAAATGCATTTAAATAATATATTTAAAAAATATGAAGATAGATTGTCTGTAGATTTTCCTCGTGAAGGTTTTTTTGCTGAAATGAAAGCATATGAAAGAACATTACCTCCAGGCATTAATATGTTAGATACTGATTTTGGTAAAGAAGTATTTGGAGGACACCCTGAATTGTTACAAACTTATTTTAGTGCAACGCGCCCACAGAACGTGCCAAGTATGACAGAAGATTTTGGGTCTAAAAGATATAAATATGAAGAACCTAAAGTAGATGAAGCAAAAAGTAAAAGTATTATAGATACAGTAAGAGATTATATGAAGAAGTCTACAACATATAAAAAAGGTGGAAAAGTTAAACTACCCGACGGATATAAAAACGGTGGCAATTCAGGATTAATTTAATATGCCAGGAACAATAAAAGATTATATACACGGTTACCGCGCTAATCCAAAAAATAAATATGGCGCTAAAGATTATATGGAAACGCTTCCTACGGAGTTTGATGCATATACTTTAGGTAATTATGCTAAAGGTATGAAGGAAGGAAAACCTTATGGTGTTCCACAATTAACAAAAGAACAACTTGCTAACATTGCACTACACGAAGGTCGTGATGACTTTGGTTTAAACTTAGCAAATAGTAAAAATAAAAACGCTATGGAAATAGCTAAAATATTAAAAGATAAAGGTGTTAGTGAAGATGGTGCTTTATTTGCTGCAGCTGTATATGACAAACATCAAGTAGCTAATAGATTAAAAATTCCATTTGAACATGCATGGAATGGCGTAGGCGTAACATCAGAAGGAAGGTCAGGCGCTGATTATGCTAAAGAAGCTAAACAAATGCACTATGCAGCAACCCACTCTAAAAATACAGAATTGGTAGATTATATAGATAGAGCAATGAATGATAAGTTATCTCCCCAAGAACTTCTTGTTAATAAAATTAGAGCCCAAGAAGAAAATGACCCATATGTATCTAATTTAAACAATTGGATAAATAAAGTTAAAGACCCTAATGCTCAAAAATTATTACAACAAGCAGACCCAGATATGTTGCAAACACTTATGTATAATAAAGTACGTGAGGCTTATAATGTAAATCCACGTCCAGTAATGCCAACTAATTCAAAAACGGGATACGTAATGCCTGGGGCAACCGATGCTGCGCAAATTACAAGTTTAGCTATAGAACATCCAGAAATACAAAATTTAATTAATGCAAAAGTAGAAGAATCAAAAAAACAAATAGGAAATACAATACCTCAATACAAAGCAGGTGGAAAAGTAAAACTACCTGATGGTTACAAACACGGCGGCGGTTCAAGTTTAATATAAGGAAAAACTATGGCAACTAATATAGATAAAGGTTTATACGCAGCACCTCAAGGAATTGAAGAGGCAGCTCAACAAGAGGCTCCAATTGAAATACAAATTGAAGACCCTGAGTCTGTCAAGATTGGAATGGATGGCTTAGAAGTTATCCTTGACAATTCAGTAGAAAAAGGTGAAGACGAATTTAACGAAAATCTTGCAGAACTTTTATCTGATGGTGAGTTAGCTGAATTATCTGGTGATTTAATTGGTGACTTTGATGGTGATGTATCATCACGAAAAGACTGGATACAAACTTATGTAGACGGTTTAGAGTTATTAGGTTTAAAAATTGAAGAAAGAGCTGAGCCATGGGAAGGCGCATGTGGTGTATATCACCCGTTATTAGCTGAAGCTTTAGTTAAATTCCAATCAGAAACTATGATGTCTATATTCCCTGCAAAGGGACCTGTAAAAACTATCATTGTGGGTAAAGAAACACCTGAAAAGAAAGAATCTGCTGAGCGCGTTGAAGATGATATGAACTATCAGCTCACAGAAGAGATGCCAGAATACCGTCCTGAGACCGAAAGAATGCTTTGGGGTCTAGGATTAGCAGGAAATGCGTTCAAAAAAGTCTATTATGACCCACAATTACAGCGTCAAGTGGCTATGTATGTACCTGCAGAGGACATTGTTGTCCCTTATGGGGCATCAGATTTAGCATCTTCCCCGCGTGTATCGCATGTTATGCGTAAAACAGAGAATGAATTACGTGTTTTACAGGTAAATGGCTTCTATAGAGACGTAGATTTAGGTGAGCCGGTTGCCTCTTTAGATGAAGTTGAGAAGAAAATTGCAGAAAAACTAGGTTTCCGGGCGTCTTCTGACGATAGATACAAAGTTTTAGAGATGCATGTTGATTTAGACCTCCCAGGCTTTGAAGATATTGATGAAAATGGTGAAGAAACAGGAATTGCACTACCTTATGTAGTGACTATTGAAAAAGGTACTGGCACAATTCTTGCTATACGTAGAAATTGGCAGCCGGATGACAAATTAAAAGCTAAACGTCAGCATTTTGTGCATTATGGCTATATTCCTGGCTTTGGATTCTATTGTTTTGGTCTTATTCACCTTATTGGTGCATATGCTAAGTCAGGTACATCAATTATTCGTCAACTTGTTGACGCAGGTACACTAAGTAACCTACCAGGTGGCTTTAAAACACGTGGTTTACGAGTTAAAGGTGATGATACACCGATTGCTCCAGGCGAATGGCGTGACGTAGACGTACCAAGTGGTGCGATGCGTGACAATATTATGCCATTACCATATAAAGAACCTAGCCAAGTACTTGCTATGTTGATGGATAAGATTATTGAAGAAGGTAGACGCTTTGCAAATACGGCCGATTTAAACCTTTCAGATATGTCTGCACAAGCACCTGTAGGCACAACGCTTGCTATTCTGGAACGTACACTCAAAGTAATGTCAGCTGTACAAGCACGTATTCATTACAGCTTAAAACAAGAATTAAAACTTCTTAAAAAGATTATTGCTGATTACACACCAGAAGAATATAACTATGACCCATCTGAAGGTGACCGCCGTGCTAAAAAATCAGACTATGATAACGTTGACGTTATTCCAGTATCTGACCCTAATGCGTCAACCATGGCACAGAAGATTGTTCAGTACCAAGCAGTATTACAGTTAGCACAATCTGCGCCACAGATGTATAACATGCCACTTTTACATCGTCAGATGTTAGATGTGTTAGGTGTTAAGAACGCACAGAAATTAATTCCAATGGTGGAAGATATGAAACCATGTGACCCTGTGACAGAGAATCAAAATATCTTAATGTCAAAACCTGTAAAAGCTTTTGCATATCAAGACCACCAAGCTCATATCACAGTACATATGGCAGCTATGCAAGACCCCAAAATTATGGCGTTATTACAAAATAATCCAATGGTACAAGCATTACAAGCTGCAATGATGGCTCACATTAATGAACATTTAGGTTTCCAATATAGAGTTGAAATTGAAAATCAATTAGGATTTAATTTACCAGCACAAGTAGATGCATCTGGTGAAGATACACATATTGACCCAGAAACAGAAGCAAGATTAGCTCCAATGTTGTCAATGGCTGCACAACGCTTATTACAACAAAGTCAACAGCAAGCTCAACAAGCACAAGCTCAACAGCAAGCTCAAGACCCAATCATTCAAATGCAAATGCAAGAACTTCAACTTAAAGCTCAAGAGCAACAACGTAAAGCAGCAAAAGATAAAGCTGATATTGAGTTAAAAAATAAAGAAATTCAAATTGATGCAATGAAAGCTGCTGCTCAAATTGGTGATAGACAAAAGAATGAAAAAGCAAATCGTAATCTTGATGCATTAAAAACAGTAGCTCAAATGAAACATGATAAAGATACAACTACAAAGAAACATGCTTTAGAAATACTAAAACATGAGGACATGCTTCAGAATCAAAAGGAACAGAAACCTAAACAAGGAGAATAATAAATAATGGATACCCTCGATTACCTTCAAAAGGAAATCACTGAACGCATGACAATGCTAAGTGATGCTGCCTCCCGTGGACAATGCGCATCTTTTGAAGAATATAAATACACATGTGGTCAGTTACGCGGTCTTGAAGCTGCATGTGCCATTATCAAAGACCTGAAAAACAGAATGGAGAACTCGGACGATGAGTAACCTTAGCTTTGACAGAGCGCTAGATTTGTCAGACATGGCAGAACGTGCTAAGAAAGAAGGTCAAGAAGAAGCAGAAATACGAGCAATTGTAGGCGATGCAACAGATATTGAAAAAGCAAAGCAGCTTCCTAAACCTTCTGGATACCGCATTCTATGCGCAATACCAGAAGTAGATAAAGAAACCGATAGTGGGTTAGCCCTCCCTGATGAATATATTAGACGGGAAGAACTTTTATCTACAGTACTATATGTAGTAGCTCTAGGTCCAGATTGCTTTAAGGACCCAACTAGATTTCCAAATGGCCCATGGTGTAAAGAAAAGGACTTTGTATTGGTTAGACCTAATGCAGGTACTCGACTTGTTATTCATGGTAGGGAATTTAGAATCATCAATGACGATTCTGTCGAGGCAGTAGTAGAAGACCCTCGTGGAATTAAACGTAAATTTTAATAGGAGGCGGACATGGCCGAAGAACAAAAAGAGGAATATCAATTTCCTGACGAAGTAGTAGAAAAAAAGACTGAAGAAAAAATAGAGATTCATGATGAAGCTAATAATGAGCTTCAAATTGATATTGAAGACGATACACCTGTAGAGGACCGTAATCGTACACCTTCAGACCCAAACAAAGTCAAAGAACTTGAAGTAGAAGTTGATGACTTAGATAAATATAGTAAAGACGCTAAGGACAAACTTATTCGCATGAAGCGAGTATGGAATGACGAACGTCGCCGTGCAGAAACTGCAGAACGTCAAAGTCAAGCAGCAATTGAAGCCGCACAACGTTTAATGGAAGAAAATAGACGTATGAAAGGTATGCTTTCTCAAGGTGAGGAAGAATACAAAGAAGCGGTGAAGGGCGCAGCAGAAGCCAAGGTTAAAGAAGCTAAACGTGCATATAAAGAAGCATATGATGCAGGTGATGGTGACAAGATGGTTGAAGCTCAAGAAGAAATGACTAATGCCCAGCTTGAACTAGAAAAAGTAAAAAGATTTAAGCTACCCCCTTTACAACAGGAAGAAAATCCTGTACAAAGTGAGTATGCAACTCCACAAGTGCCTCGCCCAGATGATAGGGTGATGCGTTGGCAAGCAGATAATGACTGGTTCGGACAGAACAAAGCCATGACTGCATTTGCACTTGGGCTCCATGAAGAGCTTAAAGATAACGGCATTGTAGTGGGTTCAGATAGATATTACGCAGAGTTGGACAAAACGATGCATAAACGTTTTTCAGAATACTTCAATCCTGAAGATACTGAAGAACCAAAAGAAGGGGCAAGGTCTAAAGAGGACACTTCTAAAACTAAGCCGACAACGAATGTAGCTCCGGCTACACGGTCGACGGCACCGAAGCGGGTCAGGCTCTCGCAATCGCAAGTTGCAATTGCTAAGAAACTTGGCTTAACACCAGAGCAGTACGTTCGTGAACTTTTGAAAATGGAGGCCTAAGATGGCTGAGAATAAAATAAGTAGAGATATAGATAATCGTGAATTTAATGAGCGCCCTAAACAGTGGACGCAACCTGAACTTCTCCCTGAGCCTGACAAAGAGGCTGGTTATGCATATCGATGGATTCGTGTTTCAACACTAAACAGCGCAGACCCACGTAACCTTTCCGCTAAATTGCGTGAAGGATGGGAGCCTGTAAGACTTGAAGAACAACCCAAATTTAAACTGTTAGCTGACCCCAACAGTCGATATAAAGACAATGTTGAGATTGGCGGGTTACTCCTCTGTAAGACTCCTATCGAATTTGTCCAACAACGTAATGAACATTACGCCAAACAAAGCGATATGCAAACTCAAGCGGTGGACCAAACTTTAATGCGCCAAAGCGACCCTCGTATGCCTTTGTTCAATGAACGTAAGACTACGACTAGTTTTGGTAAAGGTTAATAATTAATATAAAAGGAGTTATAAATGGCTTATCCTGTCGTTAGTAATCCCTATGGCTTTCGCCCGTTAAACCGTATCGACGGTTTACCATATGCTGGTGCTTTCCGTCAATTACCTATTGCTAGTAATTATAATACTGCAATTTATTACGGTGACCCAGTTGCGATTGTTACAGGTGGAACTATTGCAAAATCTTCAACATCGGGCTCTGAAATTACATCAGCAGTTATTGCTGGTATTTTTGTAGGTGTCCAATATGTAAATGCACAAGGTCAAACTGTGCAAGCTCAGTACTATCCTGGCACATCAGTAACAAGCGCAATTGCGTACGTTGTTGATGACCCAATGGCTGCTTTCCAAGTAGCAGTTGGTTATGCTAACGGTGTAGTTACAACAGTGCAACAAAATGCAGTTGGTACAAACATGTCATACTACGCTGGTACTGGTTCAGCCACTACTGGTGATTCAGGTGCATGGGTTACTGCAGCATCTGGTGCTAATACATCAACACTTCCATGGCGCGTTATTCGTGTTGTGCCTGATACAAACGTTACTTCAACAACTTTCTGTGAAGTTCTCGTTAAAATCAATACACAACAATACAACGTTGCTCTTGCAAACAATCTAGCTTAATAAGGAGAAATAAACATGGCTATTTCACGTGCACAGCTCCTAAAAGAGCTATTACCAGGACTTAATGCGCTATTCGGTTTAGAATACGCAAAATACGGCGAAGAACATAAAGAAATTTATGAAACAGAAAATTCTGAACGTTCATTCGAAGAAGAAACAAAACTTTCAGGCTTCTCAGCTGCCCCAGTTAAAAACGAAGGCGCGGCAATTGCTTATGACAATGGCCAAGAAGCTTGGACAGCTCGCTATACACACGAAACTATTGCTCAAGGCTTCAGCTTAACTGAAGAAGCTATTGAAGATAACTTGTATGATTCATTATCAGCACGTTATACAAAAGCATTAGCTCGTTCTATGGCTTACACAAAACAAGTTAAGGCTGCTGCAGTTCTTAATAATGGTTTTACTGCTGGTTATAACGGCGGTGATGGTCAACCATTATTTTCTGCATCTCATCCACTCGTTTCAGGCGGTACAAACAGCAACATTCCATCAACACCAGCAGACTTGAATGAAACTTCTTTAGAAGCAGCAGTAATTCAAATTTCTTTATGGACTGATGAACGTAGCTTACTTATCGCTGCTAAACCACGTAAACTTATTGTTCCACCAGCATTGCAATTCGTTGCAACACGCTTGTTAGAAACTGAGTTACGTGTTGGTACAAACGATAATGACATCAATGCGTTAAAAAACAACGGTGCTATTCCAGAAGGTTACGCAATTAACCACTTCTTGACTGACACAAATGGTTGGTTCTTAACAACTGATGTGCCTAACGGTATGAAACACTTTGTTCGTGTTCCATTACAACAATCTATGGACGGTGACTTCGATACAGGTAACGTACGTTATAAATCACGTGAACGTTATTCATTCGGTTGGTCTGACCCATTAGGTATGTTCGGTTCAGCAGGTGCTTAATTAGCAACTTGCTACGTACTACTAAAAAGGGGCTTAATTGCCCCTTTTTTTATTTATAATTACTTGCTTTATGATAAAAATGTAGTAATATAGTTATATCCGGGTAATCCGGTTTATTAGACTGTCCCGGCAGATACATACATAACTAATAAACTTAACTTTGTATGAAGGATAAATTATGGCTCGTTCTACCACACTAGCTGTTTGGCGCTCTAACGGTGGGGACCAAACACGTACTACATCTGCCGGTTCTATGCAAATGTCTGTTCCGTTTTACATTGCAAACGTTGCTGCTACAGCAAACGTTGTTATTTCATCAAGCTTACCTAATGCTGCAGTTGTTTTACCAGCTAATGCAATTGTTACAAACATTGCAGTAACTGCTACAGGTACAGGTAAAGTTGATTTAGGCTTTACACCATTATCAAACATTGGTCCAGGCCAAACAACTACAACAGGTACAGCAGTTCCAACAGGATTATTACTTAATGCATCTACTGCTACACGCGCAGTATTTTCAACAGGTGGTGCTAATACAGGTGCTTCTTTAGGAAATGTTGCTAATGCTACTAATGTAGTTGTAATTACATCAGCTGCTAATGGTGTAGCTTCAGGTACAGCAAGTGGCTTTATTAGTTACTTTGTATCTGATAATGCTCAACAAGAAGTATAATTAATCTAAGTGGGGCTTTGGCCCCTCTTAATAACTAAGGAGATTAATTATGACAATGCAATATGATGTAAAACAGGCGCATCTTAATGGTAGCGGTATTTTAGTACCATTTACTACTCGCATTAAAGGTGTATCGTTTACTGGAAGTGCTACTGCTGGTACTCTTACCTTATTTGATACAGTAACGGCACCTGTAACTACAGCTACTTATGGACGTTCAGGAACCACAGTTACTATTACACAAGCAGCCCATGGTTTAACAACTGGGCAAATTATTGGTATTGATTTTGCTGCGGGTACTGGAGGAACGGCTACTAATGGTAACTATGCTGTTACAGTTACTAACTCTAGTACTTTTACAGTTACAGATATTAATAGCGGAACAATTACTGCTAGCCCATCCCTTGTATATTCAACAGGAAAATGGTTAGCTTCATATGATACTGCCGCAAACGATAGTTATAACAACGCACCATTTATTCCAGGAGAAGGTGTAAAAGCCATTACTGGAGTATATGCTTACATAACTAATTTAGTTGCAGTAAATATTTATTATGGCTAGTAAGAAAAAAGGTCCTTCTCTAGCAGTTGGACGTGGGGAAAAATTACCTGTATCGCAAGGTGCAGGACTTACCGCAAAAGGAAGAGCAAAGTATAATAGAGCTACAGGTTCTAATTTAAAAGCCCCGCAACCACAAGGCGGTCCTCGCAAAAAGTCATTCTGTGCAAGAATGTCTGGAATGCCAGGTCCGATGAAAGATGAACAAGGCCGTCCAACAAGAAAGGCAGCGTCATTAAAACGCTGGAACTGTAAATGATTAAACATTTTAACGAAATAAACGAACATACAAAGCACGTAATTGATGGAGCTTCTATTGCTACAGTATTGGGAACATTGGCAAATATTCTTCCAGCTATGGCAGCTATATTTACTATCGTATGGACAGCCATACGTATATATGAAACTAAAACTGTACAATCTTGGTTAAAAAAGAAAAATGCCGAGCAAGAGTAAAAAGCAACACAATTTAATGGCAGCTGTGGCACATAACCCAGCATTTGCTAAAAAAGTAGGAATTCCTGTCTCTGTTGGTAAAGAATTTTCAGATGCTGACAAAGGCAAGAAGTTTGGGTCTGGAGGTCGTGCAGACTTACAGAAAATTAACGCGCCGAAGACTAAACATGGTCAAGACGCAATTTTAAATAAAGGTGGAATTATGAAAGCTAAAAAAATGTCTAAAGGCGGCGTAGCTGCTTCTGCTATGGGTAAAGTTAAAACTGCTGCTCCTAGTCGTGACGGTGTTGTTATCAAAGGTCACACAAAAGGCAAACAAATTGTAATGAAAAAAGGCGGCAAGTGCTAATACTATGAGAGCTTCTCGTGGTATGGGTGATATAGCCCCATCTAAAATGCCGAAAGCAGTTAAAAAGGCTCGTCGTGATGATACTGATTTTACTCAGTATAAAAAAGGCGGTAAGGTAGGGCTTTACGCAAATATTCATGCAAAACAAAAAAGAATAGCTGCAGGTTCTGGCGAGAAAATGCGCAAACCTGGTTCTAAAGGTGCGCCAACTAAACAGTCCTTTATTAATTCAGCTAAAACCGCAAGGAAAAAATAATGGCAACTACAGGTCTAAGTACATTTAATTTAGACATGAACGAGATAGTTGAAGAAGCATTTGAAAGATGCGGAAAACAACTTCGTTCAGGTTATGACTTTCGCACAGCCAGACGCTCAATCAATTTATTAACAATTGAATGGGCTAACAAAGGTATTAATCTTTGGACAGTTGAGCAAGGTCAAATTGTAATGAATACGGGCCAAGCCATATACCCACTTCCTGTAGATACTATTGATATACTTGATGCTGTAACGCGTCAATATAATGGTATGCAAACAAATCAAATTGATATTAATATCAATCGCATTAGTGAATCAACCTACTCTACGATTCCTAATAAAAATGCTACAGGTCGTCCAATTCAAATGTATGTAAATCGTCAATCTGGTAATGTGGCAGATATAGCGCAAACAACAGTGGCTACAGGATATCCAATCTCTGCAAGTGATACAACCATTACATTAACATCAGTTACAGGACTTCCTACAGTAGGATTTATTAATATTGATAACGAAACGATTGGTTATCAAAATATTGTAGGTAATCAAATTTTAAATGCATGGCGTGGTCAAAATGGTACAACAGCTGCAAGTCATACTGCAGGTGCTAGTGTATATGTAAATTATTTACCAAGTCTTAATGTTTGGCCTACACCGAATCCACCGGGTAATCAGTACACACTTGTATATTATCGTATGCGTAGATTACAAGATGCAGGTAATGGGGTTAATACAGAAGATATTCCATTCCGTATGATTCCTGCTATGGCTGCAGGTTTAGCCTATCATTTAAGTGTAAAACTTGAAGGCGTTGATATGCAACGTATTATGGGACTAAAAGCAGCCTATGAAGAAACATGGCAGCAAGCAGCCGATGAAGACCGAGAGAAAGCTCCATTGCGTTGGGTACCAAGAAATACATTTTATTATAGATAAAAATGCCTAGAAAAGACCCTATAGCTAGAGCAGAATACGGTAAATTATATAGGGAAAAAAATAAAGATAAACTTCGTGCATATAGACAAGCATGGAGAAAAGATAATCCAGATAAAAGAGCAGAGCAAAATAAAAGATATGCTAAAAGATATCCGGAAATATTAAGGGCTAAAACAGATAGATGGAAAAAAGCTAATCCTGAACGAGCAGCTGCGGTATCAAAAAAAACTAGGCAAAAATGTAAAGCAAGAATATTATCTACTAAGGCAAAGTATAGGGCAAATAAAAAGAATAGAACTCCTAAATGGGTAGATAAAGACCATTTATGGATGATTAAAGAAGCATATGAACTAGCAGTATTAAGAACTAAATTATTTAAATTTGAATGGCATGTAGACCATATAATTCCACTAAATGGTAAATTAGTTTCAGGATTGCATGTAATAGAAAATTTACAAGTAATACCAGGCGCAGAAAACTTATTAAAGAATAACAAATATGTCAACTAAATACTCTAGTGGAAAAAATGCTATTGCCGAATGCGATAGATGTGCATTTAGATACAAGTTGCATGAATTACGTACTGAAATTGTTAAGACCAAACCTTACAGAATTAAGGTATGTAGAACTTGTTTTAATCCTGACCAGCCACAGTTATTACTTGGAACTTTTCCTGTTTTTGACCCACAAGCTGTGCAGGAACCGCGTCCGGACGTGTCATACTATGTATCAGGACAAAGTGGTGTATTAACAAATTTATATGCAGCTAACGTAAATAGTGCAGATGAATATGGATATCCAGAAGCAGGTAGTAGAATATTCCAATGGGGTTGGGGTCCGGTTGGTGGTGCAAGAAGTAATGATACAGGATTAACCCCAAATGACTTGATATGTAACACACAAGTCGGTACAGTAACAATATCTACAACATAAGGAGTAATAAAATGGCAGAAAAAGATAAATCAGATTTATCGCAAGATAAAAAGCTAATTAAAAAAGCTTTTAAAATGCATGATGCACAAGAACATAAAGGCAGTAAAGGTACTAGTTTAGCTAGTCTTAAAAAAGGTGGTCCAACTTCAGCAGATATGAAGAGAATGGGTCGTAATTTAGCTCGTGTAGCTAACCAAAAAGGTTCATCAAGAGGAAAATAATATGGCTAAGAATGACTTTCCAAAACCAACACCAGCAGAAGCCTATCCATTAGGTCACGCTAAAGAAAACAAAGCAGCTAGTGCATACACAGGATTTGAATATCCTACAGGCGGCGGTAATGATATTGGTGTGTATAAACAACCTATGCCAAATGCACATGCAGCACCAGAAGATGTAGTTGATAAAAATGGTAATGCTATGCAAGAATATAATATTTCTGTAGCAGGTACTTCTAAAGGCAACTATAAAGTTATTAATCCACACGGTGTAGGTGAAATGCGTGGTTATGGTGCAGCTACTAAAGGTCGTAAAATTAGTGGAAAAATGGGCTAATGAATTACGAAACGTTATATAACAGTATTCAAGCATATGCCGAGAACACCGAAGCGTTGTTCGTGGCTAATATTCCTGTCTTTGTGCAAGAATCTGAAGACCGCATATATAACTCAGTTCAAATTCCAGCTTTGCGTAAAAACGTAACAGGTACGTTAACCTCAAGTAATAAATATGTATCACTACCTAATGATTGGTTATCCAATTATTCTATTGCAGTGATTGATGCATCTGGTAATTACACATATTTATTAAATAAAGATGTTAACTTTATTCGTGAAGCATATCCAAACCCTACTAAAACAGGGTTACCTAAACACTATGCACTTTTTGGGTCTCAATATACAGACATTAATGAAATGTCACTTATCTTAGGGCCTACGCCGGATTCTAGTTATAGTGTAGAAATGCACTACTATTATTATCCACCCACTATTGTACAAGGTCAGATTACAACACTTAATACTGCATCATTTAGCGGTGGTTCGTTATATACCAACGGGGTATATCAAAATATTCCTCTTACAGGGGGTTCTGGTTCTGGCGCATATGCAGATATTGTAGTAAGTGGCGGTCGTGTTACATCAGTATCACTAAGATTTGGTGGAAACTTCTATGTGGTAGGAGATTCACTATCTGCAGCTACAACTACAATTGGTAGCTCAGGTTCAGGTTTTTCTATATCTGTTACTGCAATCAGTAATACAAACGGTACTTCATGGTTAGGTGATAACTATGACCCAGTCCTTCTTTATGGCGCTATGCGTGAAGCGATGATATTTATGAAAGGTGAAGCCGATATGGTCGGATATTACGAAGCTAAATATCAAGAAGCTATGCAACAACTTAATCGTCTTGGCACAGGATTAGAACGGGGTGATTCCTATCGCGATGGCCAAGCAAGAATACAGGTTAACCCATAATGGCTATAGCTCAAGGACTAACAACTATATTCAAGCAAAACTGCTTAAATGCATTGGAGAACTTTTCCAATACATCACCCTATACATATAAAGTAGCTCTATACAACGGTAATGCTAATTTAGATAATAGTACAACAGCATATACATCAACAAACGAAATAACAGGTACAGGATATACAGCAACGGGCATTGTATTAAGTCCTATTGCACCTACATCAAACACAACTGCAAACACGGCTTATGTGTCTTTTAGTAATGTAACTTGGAGCCCTGCCGCATTTACTTGTAGAGGTGCTTTGATATACAATAGTACAACCGGTTCAGCTGTTTGTGTGCTAAACTTTGGGTCTGATAAGACCTGCACTAATTCATTTACAATAACATTTCCAGCGGACACTGCCACGGACGCTGTAATACGATTCTCATAGGAGTATATTATGATTCAAAAAGAACAAGGCGGATTTGGCGATAATGCTACCATCACGTTAAATGCTGGGGCCGCTTCCAATGAAGTATTAGGCGTACATGGTCAATACCACGTAGTATGCCATGATAAAGACGGTAACTTAAAATGGGAAGAAAGCTTTCCTAATTTAGTTGTTGCAGCAGGTAAACAATTATTACTAGATACTTTACTACGTACATCAGGTACATATACCACAGTTGGACCATTCTTAGGTCTTACTAAAGTATCATTAACACCTGTAGCTACAGATACGATGACTACATTGGTAACGACTAATGCAGCTGAATTTATTAACTACACAGTAGGTGGTTCAGCAGTGCGTGGTACAGCAGTGTTTGGAGCTTCAACTTCAACGGGTACAACACCATCAAACGTCACAACATCAGCAGCTACTGCAATCACTTACACTATTACAGGTGCAGGTGGTACAGTGTATGGTTGTTTCTTAGTCACAGGTTCTGGTGCTGTAAGTACACAAAGCTCAACAGCAGGCACATTATATAGTGAAGGTAATTTTGCAACAGCTAAAGTAACAACAGCGGGTGATACTGTGTCGGTTACTTATAGCACTACTGCGACTAGCTAAGGAGCTTAAATGGCTCTAGCGTTAAATGACCGTGTCCAGCAGACGGGTACAGCTAATACCACAATTAGTTTTACCCTAAGTGGTTCAGTTACAGGCTTTCAATCTTTTGCCGTAGTTGGCAACGGAAACACGACCTATTATAGCGCTACAGATGCATCAGGTAACTGGGAAGTAGGTATTGGTACTTACGCAACTTCTGGTCCTACACTTACTCGTACTACAATCTTATCTTCAAGTAATTCTGGCAGTGCTGTAACTTTCTCTGGCACAGTCAATGTCTTTGTTACCTACCCTTCAAGTAAATCAGTTAACCTAGATGGTTCAAGTAATGTCAGTGCTTTAGGTACAGTATCTTCTGGTATTTGGCAAGGTTCAACTGTAGGCGTAGCTTATGGTGGTACAGGCGTTACATCATCTTCTGGTGCTAACTCTGTGATGTTGAGAGATGCAAATCAAAACGTAGCTGTAAACCGACTTAATCAATCCAACACAAATACCACAGCTGCAGCTGGAACAACCACATTAACAGCAGCTTCTAGTTATTCTCAAACTTTAACAGGCACAGGTACACAGACTTATAAAATGCCCGATGCTACTACGCTAACAACAGGTGTAGCGTTTGTATTTAATAACAATGCAACAGGAACCCTTACATTACAAGATTATGCTACTGGCTCTATTGGAACTATTACTACGGGTGGTGCTGTTGAACTTGTTTTACTAGCTAATAGCACTGTTGCGGGTACATGGGATGTACACGGATATCTTCCTGAAAACGTTACATGGGGAACCAATGCTTTAAATCTTGGTTCTACTGTTATTACAAACGGCACATGGAATGGCGGTACAATTACTTCAGGTTATGGTGGTACAGGATTAACGACTTTTGCTGCAGCTAACAACGCTCTATATTCCACATCAAGTTCAGCTTTAGCAGCAGGTACACTACCTATTGCAGCGGGTGGTACAGCAGTGACTTCATTTACTGCTAACGGTATTCTTTATGGTAACGGTACATCTGCATTAGGTGTAACAGCAGCTGGAACTACAGGACAAGTATTAATAGGTAATACAGGGTCTGCTCCAACATGGGGCACATTATCTAGTTCAGCAGTTACTACATTCCAAACATCTTTAAGTGGATTAACACCCAATACAGCCACAAGTGGTGCTGTCACTTTAGCAGGTACATTAGGTGCTACATCAGGCGGTACAGGATTAACTTCTTATACTACTGGCGATATTATTTATGCATCAGCTACAAATACATTATCTAAACTAGCTGCAGGCACTAATGGATATATTTTAACGCTAGCTTCTGGTGTCCCTTCGTGGGCAGCTAACTCGGCAACGGGCGCTTCATATAATAAAACAGATTTTACAGCGACAGCAGGTCAAACTACATTTACAGTCACCTATACGGTAGGTCTTGTTGAAGTTTATAGAAACGGTGTGAAACTTGCTATTGCTGACTACACAGCGTCTAACGGAACTACAATTGTTTTAGCTACGGGTGCTAACGTGGGTGATGTGATTGAAGTTATAGCCTTTTCTGCAGTTAATACAGCAGCTACTATATCTTATGATACGTTTAGTGGTACAGGCTCTCAAGTAGCATTTACTATGTCTGTAACACCTGCTAATTCTCAATCAGTAGTCGTAGCTATATCAGGTGTAGTTCAAGACCCAGGTAATTACACAGTATCAGGAACGACTTTAACATTTTCAACAGCGCCACCATTAGGTACAAATAATATCTCATGCCGTTATTTAGCCCTTCCAACTACAACCACAGGTACAGGTGCAGTAATTAATGCAACTAATGGTATAATCATCAATAACCAAACCATCACGGCTTCTTATACAATTCCTGTAGGCAGTAATGCCATGAGTACGGGTCCTGTAACAGCGGCAAGTGGTGTAACCGTTACTGTCTCAGCGGGCAGTAGATATATTGTTATTTAAGGATAAAAATTGGCTTCTCAAATAAATGCAAGTAATTCGGGTTTTGGTGGCATCGTTTCTACTGGAGATTCTAGTGGACAATTGCAACTTCAAGCTGCGGGTACAACAATAGCAGCCCTTACATCTACAGGCATGGCAGTCACAGGTACATTAAGTGCTAGTGGTCAAGCTACAATACCTACTATTAACTTAACTGGTGGTCAAATTACATTTCCAGCAACGCAAAGTGCTAGTGCAGATGCTAATACGCTAGATGATTATGAGGAAGGAACATGGACACCTAGTTGGGGTGTTACTGGCGGCTCTTGGACAGCTTCTTCTTCTGCTGCAACTTATACAAAAATTGGCAGACAAGTCACTTGCAATATGTCTTGGACTACATCTGCAATATCTGGAAGTAAAGTTAATACTTTAAATGGTTTGCCATTTACATCAGCAAATAATGGAACTAGCCCTGCGGCAAGCATAACTGCAAATTCAATAGGGCTGGCATCATATATTCCTGTTGGTAGTATACCAGCAAATGGTATAACTGTTAATATGCAATTTTCTTCTCAAAGTACATCAGGATGGGCGGATTTAGTAGTAAGTGCAATCTCATCAACTTCAATTATTAGTATGAGTTTTACTTACTTTACAACTTAATAAGGAAACATTATGGCATTAGATAAACAAGTATTAATAGACAAAATAGAAGTAGTAGAGAATGGAACAGTTCAAGTCCGTCAGGCTACTATTATTACAGAAGATGGCAACCAAATATCTCGCACATTTCATAGATGGTGCATAGCTCCAGGCGATAATTATTCTGCACAAGAACAACAAGTTCAAGATATATGTAGAGTGGCACATACGCCAGAAGTTATTGCAGCATACCAAGCACAACAAGAAGCTAACAGAATTAAATTAGGAGCATCACTATGAGTAGCGTAGTCATAGCAGGAGATACCTCAGGAACCGTAACCTTAGCTGCCCCAGCAGTATCAGGTACAACTACACTTACTTTGCCAGCGACAAGTGGGACTGTATTAACTACAGGTTCTACTGGACAAGTAATTAATAAAGCATCTTTACCAACAGGAAGTGTATTGCAAGTAGTTACTGGGTCGTATGGTACAACAGTATCTTCTTCTACAAGCACTTTAGTGAATACTGGATTAACTGCAAGCATTACTCCTACATCCAATACTAGCAAAATTCTTGTTTTAGTATACCATAATGCGTGTGCAAAAGGAGCAAGTAATTCTGCTTTAAGAATAGCATTGTTGCGAGGAGCAAGTATTATATTAAATATTGATGATGGTAATTGTTATACTGCTACTACCACTGCTTTATATGGTAATGGTGCTATAGCAGCTTCATATTTAGATAGCCCTGCAACAACATCTTCAACAACATATTCAACTCAATTTTGTTCAAGCACTAATAATGCTGTTGTATATGTTCAAAATTACTATACTGCCTATGCAACATCAACAATTACACTTATGGAGATTGCAGCATAATGGATAAACATTCAGCTATATATAAACTTTATTCTAATGTAACCCATATTAATGGTGATGTTGCTTACGATAAAGACGAACAAGAAGTAACCTATGACAACAATGCTGTAGACGCTTTAGTAGCATCTGAAGCATACAAGGCTAAACGTGCAGCAGAATATCCACCATATACAGACTACCTAGATGGTATCGTCAAAGGTGATAACGCACAAGTGCAAGCATACATAGACGCTTGTAACGCAGTTAAGAATAAGTATCCTAAAGGAACAGCATAATGGCACTCATACTTACAGGCGCAGCAGGAGCAAGTACACTAGATAGTTCTACAGGGTTAGCTGTGGCTACTTGGACAACTGCTGGTAGACCGTCAAGCCCTGTTGCGGGGCAAACTGGCTATAATTCTACTTTAGGTGGATTAGAGTTTTATAATGGTATTGCTTGGATTTCTACAGCATCCTTAGCTAGTTATTCATCAACTTATTTAGTTGTTGCTGGTGGAGGAGGAGGTGCATCATCAACTGGTGGTGGTGGTGGAGCTGGTGGATTACTTACTGGTACACAAACATTAAGTATAGGGGTAGTTTATACTATTACTGTAGGTGCTGGTGGTGCTTCAGTAGCGTCTGGCGCAAATACTAATGGTAATCCTGGAAATAATTCATCTATAGCTGGTTCTGGTATAACGACTATCACTGCAACTGCTGGCGGTTATGGTGGTACATTTAATACCGCTGGTGGTAATGGCGGTTCTGGAGGTGGTGGTGGGGGTAGAGCTTCTTCTGCTGGTGGTTCAGGTACATCTGGGCAAGGTTCTGCTGGTGGTGCAGCATTAAGTGGTAATACAGGTACCACAGGTCGTGGAGGCGGAGGCGGAGGTGCTTCTGCTGTTGGAGCTACTGGTGATGCTTCAGGTAATGGCGGTGCTGGCACAGCATCATCTATTTCAGGTTCGTCTGTAACTTATGCAGGCGGTGGAGGCGGTGGTAACTATAATCAAGCATCTGCTGGTTCTGGAGGTTCAGGCGGTGGTGGTACTGGGGGTACAGGTTCAACTTCTGGCTCAGCTACTGCAGGTAATGGTGCAAATGGGACAGCTAATACTGGTGGAGGTGGCGGTGGTGGCGGTTCTACTGCAAATGCAACCCCTTCTTTAGCTAGTGGAGGTGGAGGTGCTGGCGGTTCTGGCGTTGTCATATTAAGCGTTCCTACAGCTAACTATTCTGGTACAACAACAGGAAGCCCAACGGTTGCAACATCAGGTTCTAATACAATATTAACATTCACTGCATCAGGCAGTTATACAGCGTAAGGAGAAAAACAATGTCACATTTCGCAAAAGTAGTAGACGGTAAAGTAGTTTCAGTCATTGTGGCTGAACCAGAATTTTTTGATACATTCGTAGATTCAAGTCCAGGTACTTGGATACAAACAAGCTATAATACGCATGGTAATCAACACCCAGAAGGCAGACCTTTACGAGGTAATTACGCAGGCATTGGTTACACATACGATGCACAAAATGATGTATTCATAGCCCCTAAACCATCAGACACAGCAGTGTTAAACGAAACAACATGGTTATGGGAAGATACAGTTACAGAAGTACCACAAGGATAATACATGACTAACGCAGTCAATCTATCAGCACTAGGTTCTAACGGAGGCACAGCCATTGCTACATGGACAACGGCAACTCGTCCAGCTTCGCCTATTACAGGGCAGATGGGATACAATACAACTACAGGGCAAATTGAGATTTATAATGCTACTTATAGTACTTGGGCAAATGCTGGTACATCAGGCAATACATACGCTACAGATGTATTGATTGTTGCTGGTGGCGGTGGTGGTGGTAGAGGTACAGGCTCTGGTGGTTCTGGTGCTGGAGGATTATTATATGGTTCTATGACATTAACTGGTGGAACTGCTTACTCAGTAACTATAGGTGCTGGTGGTACTGGTGGTGCTTCTACAAATACTATCGGCTCTAAAGGTACTGACTCTGTTTTCAATAGTGCTACAGCACTTGCTGGCGGTGTTGGTGCAATAAATGGATATACAGGTTTAACTGGTGGCTCTGGCGGTGGTGCTGCTGGAGCTACCGTAAATGGTTCAAATAGACCTAACACAGCAGCAACTCAAGGCACTAGTGGAGGATTAACTGGAGTCGGCTTTACTGGCGGTACAACAACAGGTTCAACTTATTATGCAGGTTCTGGTGGTGGCGGTGCTGGAGCGGTAGGTGTTAATCAAAATGGCTCTTCTAGTAGCCCAGGCGGTGCTGGCGGTGCAGGATATACATGGTTAAATGGTTCTACTTATGCTGGTGGCGGTGGCGGTGGTAACGAAAATGTAACAGGAACATCAAGTGGTGGAACAGGTGGAGGCGGTAATGGAGGAGATGGTAGTAATGTTCCAACATCTGGAACTGCAAATACTGGAGGTGGCGGAGGTGGAACTGGTCTTGCATCTCAAACAGCAGTTAATGGTGGCTCTGGTATAGTTATAATACGTTATTCTGGCTCTCAAAAAGGTTCTGGTGGCACTGTTACAACATCAGGTGGCTATACATATCACACATTTACATCATCAAGTACATATACAGCATAAGGATAAATCATGGCATTAACCCAAGTCCCACCAGCGCTTTTAACTTCTACTACAGGAACAGGAACAACTGTAGCTTTAAGTGCGTCTCCTACGTTTACAGGTACAGTCACAACTCCTGGTGTAACCTTTTCTGACTCAAGTGTGCAAACTGCTGCAGCGTCACCTTATGTGCTAAAGAACCGTATTATAAATGGTGCAATGGTGATTGACCAGAGAAATGCTGGTGCTAGTGTTACTCCGACAAACGGGCAATATACTCTTGATAGATGGGCTGCTCAATTATCACAAGCATCAAAATTTACCGTGCAACAATCATCAACTGCACCAGTTGGTTTTATTAATAGTTTGAAAGTAACTTCCTCATCTGCATATACAGTTGGTTCAAGTGAAGTATTTTTGATTAATCAAGTTATAGAAGGTTTGAATGTTACAGACTTGGCTTGGGGTACAGCTAACGCAAAAACGGTTACATTATCTTTTCAAGTATATTCATCATTAACAGGTACTTTTGGTGGAAGCATTGCCGACAGTAGCCAAGCGTATTCATATCCATTTACATATTCAATACCAACAGCAAATACTTGGACAACAATCAGTATTACTATTGCTGGACCCACTGCTGGAACTTGGCTTACTACTAACGGTATTGGCATTCGTATTTGGTTCGGGCTTGGTGTTGGAGCAACATTAAGCGGAACAGCAGGAGCATGGACAGCAACTGGATATTATTCTGCCACAGGAGCAACATCTGTAGTAGCAACAAACGGAGCTACCTTCTACATCACAGGTGTCCAACTAGAGGTAGGCTCATCTGCAACACCGTTTGAACGCAGACTTTATAATCAGGAATTGGCTAATTGTCAGAGGTATTATGAAAAAAGTTATGATATTGGAACTGTCCCAGCAACAGCTACTGGGAGTGGTGCAATATATTCTGCAGGTTCTAACGGTGGATTAACCACATCATATTTATCAGATGGAAAAGGATTTATAGTATCAAAAAGAGCCGCACCTACTATGACTATTTATGACCAATCTGGTAATTCTGGTAAATGTAATAGAGAATATTTTGGTGTTAGTACAACAGCTAATAGTACAGTTGTATCAACTTTAGAAGGAAATAATAATTTTATTGTATATAGTTCTGGAACTGCAAATTCTATGTCAATTTCATATCATTATGTTGCATCTGCGGAGTTATAATATGTATAAATTAGTTAATAATGTAATTACAAATACAATAAATTCTGTTCAACGTCTTTCAGATAACGCATTCATCCCATTTGACCCAGATAACACAGACTACCAAGCCTACCTAACATGGCTTGAAGAAGGCAATACGCCAGAACAGGCTGACTAATGTTTGGTAACTCAGCCTTTGCCCAAGCCCCCTTTGCAACCCTAGGTAGTGGCACGGCTTTTAGTTTGTCTTTAACAGAAAACTTTGGTATAGATGATTTAAGTAGTCAAATTTCTACTTTTCTACAAAGTCTTGCTGAGCCAATTACAATAAATGACTTTAACTCTCAAGCAGGGTTATTTAATGGTTCAATTACAGAAGTTATTACGCTGAATGATTCAAGCACTCAAGCCAGTACATTTGGTCAAAGCATATCAGAGAACTTAAACTTAGATAACAACCAAACGATTACAGCTCAGTTTGCAGCAGCAAGAGCCGAGAACATCAATATGGATGATTCATCCGTGCAATACTTTGCGGCATTAGAAACTCGTGATGAACCATTTACAATGGATGATGTAAGAAGTATAGCGGCTCAGTTCCTAGCTTCACAAACAGAGAATGTAGACCTTGCTGATACGCCAAGTATTACAGCTCAGTTTAAACCATCTATTACTGAAAACATAACGATGGCAGATGCTTATGTAGCTATAGCTAACTTTATAGCTTCAAGAACTGAAAATATTACAATGAATGATATTGAAACCATTATTTCAATGTTCTTCTTTACGATTACAGAGAATCTGAACCCAGCTGATGCTAATAGTGTTATTACAAACTACCTTGTATCATTGGCTGAAAACGTTAATTTAGCAGATACACCTACAGTTACAGCACAGTTCCAGTCTTCTATTGTTGAAACATTTGCATTATTAGATGAACAATTCCCACGAGGCTGGTTTAGAATAGATGATTCTGATACAATAACTTGGGCACAAATTAATAATACACAGTCTGCAAGTTGGAATACAATTAATAATACACAAACAACTACTTGGGCATCAATAGATGATTCTCAATAAAGGATAAATCATGGCATCTACCTACTCAACAAGTCTTCAAATACAGCTTATAGCTTCAGGCGAACAGTCTGGTGTTTGGGGTACCACGACTAATACTAACTGGAATTTAATAGAACAAGCAGTAGCAGGTGTGCAGTCTATTACCATGATTAATGCCAATTATACATTAACAGTACTTAATGGTGTTTCAGACGAAGCACGTAACATGGTGTTATTTGTAGGTGGAACGAATTCGGCAATACGTCAAATCGTAGCCCCGTTGGTACCGAAAGTGTATGTGGTATACAACAATACCTCAGGTGGATATGCTATTACTATTGGTGGAGCTACAGGTACGTTAGCTACAGTGCCGGCTTCATCGTCAACTTTAGTATTCTGTGATGGAAGTAATTTTTATTCAGGTATATCAGCAGCTTCGGGTAACTTTAGCATTGCCGGAAACGCCACGGTAGCAGGGAATTTATCAGTTACAGGAACTACAACACTTACAGGGGCTGCTACAGCTCCGACACCTACAACAGGAGATAATACTACAAAGGTAGCAACAACAGCATTTGTAACTACAGCGGTAACAGCCGCAACAGGTTCATTAGGAACCATGTCTACACAAAATGCTAATGCCGTAGCTATTACAGGTGGGACTATTTCTGGAGCTACTGGTGCATTTACAACGCTTAATGCTAATGGTGTTACAACACTTGGTGAAACAACTACTGTATCGGCAACAGCAGCTACAGGCACAGTTAACTACGATGTTATTACTCAAGGTGTTTTATATTACACAACATCAGCTTCAGCTAACTGGACAACTAATTTTAGAG
>Ga0214919_10002598_pt1 | contig 28173 bp, 54 predicted proteins | sample LL1503_MetaG_FD_177994 | JGI IMG/M metagenome (GOLD analysis project Ga0214919, IMG submission 177994) | Freshwater microbial communities from Lake Lanier, Atlanta, Georgia, United States - LL-1503 | ecosystem: Environmental > Aquatic > Freshwater > Lake | place: USA: Georgia | collected... | reverse complement strand
TAAAAGGACAATCACTTACCCAATTATCGCATACCAAGCATTCTCCATTATGATCTGGATTGCATGGTAATTGAAATATGTTACCCATTACCTCAACATCATCACCACTCCATATGCCTCTATAATCTTTTTCATTAACCTTTGCATGAAAAGCAGCATCAATAAAAACTATTTCAGCTTCATAATTTTCGTTAATAAATTCTACTGAATATGAACTAATAATATCACCTTCATAGATGGGATTTTTATTCTTATCATATTCACCAGTCCATTGCTGAACAACATATTCATCACCACCAGAACCATTCTGAAGGTTTTGAAATTGCCCATTCAAAGTAAGAACATAATGTCCTTGATATCCTTTGTCTGGATAGGTGAATTGTTTTGCTAGTTTATCCCAAGCTCGGAATTTAAGGGTTCTTTGCATATTTCTTTCTCTCAAGTCTAACTTCTTTTCTCTTCATGTCAAGATTTTCTATTTTTTCTAGAATTTTTTTGTTATAGTGTTTTTTAAAGTCAAAATAGCGGGAAGCAAAAGGATTTATTTGATTTCGTAATTTTGAAATCTCTCTATCTAACTTTTGCAGTTTTTTAAAAATGGTCGAAGAAGCACGACTCGAACGTGCGCCACTCATGCGTCCATGGTTGTTCTGTCCTCCTAAACTATTCTTCGAAATCTTCATTTAAAGTTTGAATTGCTTATCGTTTCCAAAATGTATTGAACAAAGAATGTCTACACATCCATGAATTTCTCTCATCAAATCGGGATGTGGGTTGCTAAAAAACTTTCTGGATAATCTGAACCAGTAGAAATAGAACGAATTGGTTCTAATGTTTCAGAGTCCTTTATTATAATTTCAACAAAGTATCTTTTTTCTTTCGAAATACTTTTTTTAATGATATTAAAGTTTTTTTGATCCCAAACATACTTTGTGTCTTCTGGATCTCTCATAATTTATTTTGCAAAAGAATTAACCATAACATAAACGTAAAAACATGGCAAAAACGTAAAAAGCTAATGAGCAAGCAAATGCAAACCAAATAAATGCTTTGCAAAATTTTTCAAATAATGGGTTCATGTAATCAATATAGAATTATTCGTAGGACAAGTCAAGCCAATTCGTATCTTCTGGTAAGATTTCTACATTTACTCCAGCTTCTTTGGATTTGTTAATAATATCATTGATTACTGTTGCTCCATAACCAGTCATTCCATATGCATTCTCATGACACTTATAAACTGATCCAGAAAAGCCTTTGAATTTATAATGTTTCTTTGCTTTTGTGACCTTTGTAATTCCACTATTCAATTTCCATGAACCACCAGAATCCATATAACCACCATGCCAATTGCCAAATACTTTATAGGTCAAAGGAAATTTTCCACCTTCGATCTTAACTACTACCCATTTGTCAGGAGTATATTCGTTAGGATTCTGAAGTTTCATTTTTATCAAACCAGCAAAGCTCGTATTCTAATTCCTCAGTCTCTTCTAGCTTAACACCAGTCGAAGAGGAAGCAACAGAAATTTCTTTGACTGTATATGTTTTTCCTGCTTCTAGTTTCTTTGCATTTTCAACTCTACTTAGAAAATAATGCCATTCACCAGATCGTTTGAAAACTATTTTATCTCCAACTTTTGTATTTTTATAATCTGCTCTCATGCTTTTTAAAAGAACCTGCCTTTACGAGTTTATCTAGAGTTTCTTCTGTATACTCACTAATCAAATGCCCTTTGTCTTTAAACTTTTTCATTTCTTGCAAATAAAATTTTTTGCTTTCCTCGTCATAAACAAACAATTCACCATCATTAATTCTCTGGTAAAATGCTCTCATGCTATTCGTCCATGTCATTTCTACAATTCCACACACAATATGCACAAAATAAAAAACTAAACAAGCCCACAAATGAGACAATCTCAATCATATCAAATGTTCCAAGCTTTTAAAGTGTGTTCAAATGGATTTCCTTCAATATTTTTAACTAGTTCAAGCATTTGTTGGGCAATCTCTTGAATTTCTTTCTGAGCATGTTCGTTATTTCTCAACTTAAGAAAATTTGCAAAGCTACGAAGATTAAACATAACATCAGACTGAATTTGAGAATTATAAGTTTTAAAAAACCTAGCAGATTCTTTTGCTCTTTTTCTTCCGAGAATTGGTGTTAGTTGACTAAGACAATGACGATAGTAAACATTACCAGCATTGGTGTATTCGGCAAGCTTTTCCTGCCATTCTGTGGTCCAATCATCTGGTATGTATGTCTTGTCTTCTTTTAATTCTTTATACCTTGCAGATTCAGCATTTATGCTTGCGATACGATGTTTTAATAAATGAATGTGACTGGCAATATCACAATCAATTAGGAAATGTACAGTTGCTTTTTCAAATGGAGTTTCGTGTCCGTTACTCCAAAGCATGTTTATCAAAATTGGAATTCTTTCTTTTTTATCATCAGTTAATTCTCTAGATGTTGATGTCCATGCAGAACAAGCTATCGTGGTATCATCACCATACCATCCAATTAATTCTACTTTATTTTTCATTATATTCGTCGCCCGTATTATATCGTTTCCAACTTTCAACATCTACCTGTATATCATGTACAAAATTTTTAATAGTGTCTTCTATTCGTAAAAAATATTTGTCTTCAAATATACTCTCTCTAAAGATCTTGTCAATTATTTTTTTCATTTAATAATGATGCATTTAAGTTCAAACAAACCCACGAATGAAATAATTTCAATCATGTACTAATTCTTTTTGTTTGGAGAAGTAAGGATCATCTGAGACTTTCCAACCCCATTTTAAATCAAACCAAGCATGTTCTTTTTCAGCCATGTTTTTATTGAATTTCAAATCCTTCTTGGTTTCCGTAATAAACCACTTTTTAAAATCAGCAGATTGTTCCATTGTCCATGTTTTCTGCTGATACCAATCCTCATGTTGTTTTGTGAACTCCTCATTGAAGCCCTCGAAGCCAATGTAAGTAAACATCTTGTCTAGTGCTTTTTTAGTGAACTTTTCGTATTTGTTACTCATATAATCATTCTAGGATATTATTGTTAAATGTCAAGCATTTTTACTCATGGTGTTTTAGTGTTATTGTCCCACGATCATCAATCATTGCATATGTTATAGGTAGTTCGCATTGTGATCCCAAATTAATACATTCTATTCCACCTATATCGTATTGTCTAGGTACATGAGTATGTCCAAAACAAACAGCATCATAATTGTTGTTGTAGCAATATTGAGCAATTCTAACTGTCAAATCGTGAGCAGCACCTTTCCATGTTTTAACATATTGTTTAATTTTTCTAGTAAATTTTTGTTTCTTGTCTAATTTCTGCAAAAGATAATATATACCAGAAGCTAATTCTGTCAAAAATGGTTTTGTGTTGATAAAAATATCCCATCTATCACCATGAGTAAACAAAATTCTCTTTTTATTTACGACTTGCACATATTCATCTACAAATTCAAAACCAAGAAGAGCGGAAATTGTTTCTAAATCCTTATCATGATTACCTTTAATAAAAACACAGTGTTTTTTCTTTGAAATTTTTCTCAATTCCGAAAGAATTTTCCATTGTTTTTTACAAAGTCTATGGATGTTATAGCTATCTAACAAATCACCACACAATATTAAAGTATCATAGTCATCTCTTTTAATAATTTCTAGTGTCAAATCTGCTTGGCAAATTGGACTACCGAGGTGAATGTCAGATAAAGCTAGAATCATATATTCCAAGTAGTGGTCGAAACCGTATCAAAACATTGGGTGCATTGAACTGGATCACTTTCATAATCGTCATATTGAAATAATTCAACAACACTTTCAAGTTTAATAGTGTTTTCTTTAATACCTTCTTTAATTTTAACGAACAGATAGTCTAAGATTTCATCTTGATCGTTTTTTGAAATATCGGAAAGTGAATTACCATTCACTAAAAAGTCAAAAGCTGTGCAACCTGTTACTTCTTCAAATTTATATTTAGTGCTCATTTTTTGTAATTTCTTCCTCAACCATTTGCTTTAATTCATTTATGTTTAAATTATTTTGTTTGTCAATGTAATAACGAAACGTCACTGCTAAAATTAATATTAATAATATTACACAACCAAATACAACGTTGGTTATTATACGTTTAATAGCTATGTCTAGATTATTCATTTATGTCACATGAACACGCTACATCTTTTTTGTCCTTTTCTTTCCAGTATTCTTCGCTTGATTTTTTCCAGGCTTCATAACCATCTTTTCTGGCTTGTTCGTGATGTTGATACAATAGAATCCTGCCATATCTTTTAATGCATTGTTTAGCGTATTCGTCTAATTTCTCAAGGCACCCATCTGCACATAAGCCGCTTTCGTAAAAAGCATATTCTTCCATTTCTTCCTGATTCATATTATTTATATGCTAGACCCCTTTACATCTTTTTCTTTCCAGTATGCTTCAGTTGTTTCTTTACAAGCTACATAACCATCTTTCCTAGCTTGTTCGTAACATAGTGTTCTGTACCAACCACCTTTTTTACAAGGTTCACCATGCTCTCCTGTTACTTCACAAGTATATGCAGATTTTCTTTCTGCTTGGTCAATAATGTCTTCAATAATATCGTGTTGAATATTATCACCACCATAAACGCTTGTGTAAAAACAGAGAGTTCCGTATTTCTCTTTAATCTGATTGGCAACAACTTGTACTTCTTCGCCGTCTTTAGAACAAAGGTCGCAAAAATATTGAAGCTTTTCCATACATTTATCGAGAAGCTTATACCAACCATCATCGTGTTCTATTCCAAAACTTAAACAAGTCTGCATTGGATCTCCTTTATAATCCTTAAGAATTTTAGGATATTTCTTTACAAGTTCTAATTCTAGTTCATTTTTCATATTATTTATTTTCCCAGCATTTCTTTTTATAATCCCAATGTCTGGAATCATAAAAACTTATTGTTAATTCTAGACTACCAATATTAACTTTTAATCTAATACCAGCATGGTCCTTTCCCTTAAGCTTACAATCAAATTCAAAAGAAAGCAAGTAGTAATTTGTAAAAAATGTCTCGATCTCTAAGTGTTTGTTTTTAGAAAGTTGTTTATGGTAGGACTTCAGTTTATACCAAAAATCTGGTTTTTTTGTATAATTATAAATTGTAAAATTAAAATACATAAATTACCGAATTAGATATAGTGCCTTCATTGCTCCGACTTCATCTTCAGGGCAATCTTTATAATCTCCATAATACCAAGGTACAGCTTCATGCGGCCCAGTTACATATATTTGTTCCGCTCCTTTTGGAATATCATAGTCTCCCTCATACCCATCAATCACTATGAGAGTATCCGGATCTAGTTTTTGCAGAACCTCGATTAATTCTTTAGCTTTCATTGAAATAAAAATATCAGAACGAATATACAAAGTCAAACGTTTATTTTAAAAAATAAAAATATATATATGTACAAGTTAAAAAAACTACAACCGCTAAAATTTGTTTTTTAATCATTTTCATGTATATTTAACATTCTTTTTTTTCTCCAAGCCGTTCTATGGTTTATAATCCAATCAAAAATTGCTTTATCAAATCCAATATCATATCCTAATTTTTCACTCTCCAACCATTTATGTTTTAGGATTTCGTTACGTTCTTCTATAAATTCTTTATAAATTAAAGAATTTGTTAAAAAATTAGGGATAGCACTAAGCGCAGTCATATACATATATTTATCCTTTTTAACTCTTAAAAAAATTATTTCAATTGAAATTATTATTCCAAATTTCATCAATCCCTAACAATCTATGCTTGCAACCATTAATTTCTTCATTCCAAGAAGAATGGAAATGACCATATAGATGTAAAGACGGTTTACATATTTTAAATATTTCATCCATTACTGCACGTTCATCTACTAGATCTTCTAATAAGTAAGCATCTTCTCTTGCCCAACCATATACCATTTCATTAAATGCCTGTGGAAAACACCAAGATGGAGCAGTATGGGTTACTAAAATATCAACTTTTTGGAGTTTGTCTTTATCAAAAACAACACCTTCATTTTCCCAATAAGAAATTCCCACCTTTCTTGCGGTTCTATCAATTGAAATAGCACCACCGATGAATTGAATTAGTTTGGAATTATATTCAAAAATTGAATAATCTTCGATTAATTCAAAATTATTTAAACAAATTCTACTATCTCCTTTAAACGCAGATGGATCATCGTGATTCCCGCGAATACCATAGAAGTTAATATTGCTATCTTTAAATTGTTTATCTAGAGACTGATATTGTTCCAAGTCGCGGTTAGGTCTAAAACCAACTCCCAAATCACCAACGGAAATAATATTTGCATCAGAAATATTACCCGACTCTACTTCATAAAGCAAATTGTTCCAATTTCCGTGGTTATCTCCCAGAAATAATAATTGTTTATTACCATCCAGTTTCTTCGTCTTCATTTGTTGCATACATTCTATATTGTTTTATCTCGTATGTCAATGTTTCTTTTAATTTTATAAGAGCTTCGTCATATGAATCACATTCTTCTTCAATTTTATCTAAAATGTAACCATGATGCCAGAATGTATATTTGGGTGGGTTCCCATAACTCCATCTCGTCTCTATATACCAGTGACAATCTTTATTTTTATGATGATCCGGTCCAATCAACGTGTACCATTCATTGGTTAATTTCGTAATCTCATCTATTAAATCTTTCATAGTTTATACTTAACAGATCCAATTAGTGAGATAACAATACAAAAACCAAATATTAGTAAAAGTATTGTTATCCACACGAAAGCGAAAATAAATTGTTTAATCTTTCTTAACAAAATCTTCGTACTTTTTATTTAAATCTTCCAAGTATTCTGTAAACATTAATTCTATATCCGCATCTTCATTATATATGTAATCGAAAAGCCAATCATTCAATTCATTATCAATATTGAGATCGTCAACGAGATCATTATAATATTTTTCTTGTACCTTTTGCAGTTCATTGATGAATTCTTTCACCTTAATAATTGCATCATCTGGATGTTGTCCGGTTTTTGTGTAGTTTTTTTTGTTCATAATTTATAAGGTTCTTCGACAACAACATAATAAGTTCCACTGAGTTCATCTATTTTTGTTAATTTGCCTTTAGGTATAGGATTCTTTTTAAAAGATTTATCAACCAATTCCCATACTTTATCAAATTGTTTCTCTTTCATATAAATATCCATTTTTTCTTGATATCTTTGAGGGATTCTAAAATGTTTTTGTGGTTTCCAATATCTAAATGGTGATAGAGTACAAATGGTGTCAATGATTTTGGGAATAGGAACATCAGAACTTTGGAATGGTCCATCTCCAGAAACATCACAAATCATTCTGAAACCATCATTTCTTTGGTAATGTAAATACTGATCTATTGTTTTTTTGATCTCCCAAGCAACAGTACCATCTTTCATCGATTTACAACCAACACCGTAATAGGAATTTCTATTTTCGATTATTTCTTTTTCTTTATAGAAAACTACAGTTCTAACGAAACTTTCAATAGCCTCTCCATCTAGATATGTTAAGTCCTTATCATAAAATGCAGCATCCATTGCAAATTTAATTTGACCGGATCTTAAACGACTATAAACCTCCAATGCAGTAGTTATTGTAGATAGATGTTTTTCATCAAACTCAATCGCAATTTTTTTAGATTTTATTTTTTTCATATGAGAATTTTTTTATAATATTTTTAATTTCCTCGTGGAATGATTCTGTTTCATCAGAATGCAATCCGTTCATAGAAAATGGCGAATTGGTTTTAAATTCATCATTTAAATATTTCTCTCTAATATATTCTAATTCCTCACAACATGCAAGTATTTTTTCTTCTGGTACACAGTTTCCTAAAAATTCTATAGCAGGCCGCCATTTTTCTTTTAATATCTCAGTCATTATTTTTTTCGGTTTTAAAAAGAATAGAGACATCTTCAGATGGTTCTGCGGTATTGAATACTTTCTCGAAATCCGTAACAGTGTCTTCGCTTATTTCGGATGGATCTGTTGGTGAATCACAATACAAAGTGAAAAATCTTGCAATTTTCCATTTCTTATGTTCTAAAGAATCTTTGTATCTTTTTATTTCACTCACACCATTATTCATGGGTACTGTGATTGATAACGAATCCCCCATACTTCGACTGCCCCTTTTCACCAGATTCAAACCAAACATTTGCAAATTTTTCAGCAGAGCTTCCAAATGTTTCCATTGTTGCATTTTCTCCAAGTTTCAAAAGATCCTCAACTACGGAATCTTTTAAACCATCTGGTGTTTCTCCCTCATATAAATTGAGATTGGAGATATATTTCAAAAACTCTTCCTCACTATCCCCAGTATAAGGATTTACTTTCAATTTACGGAAAGGTTTGTCATCAAGTTCTACAACTTCGCTTGCTTCGTATAATGTTACGTTTTCTCTTTTGCGGATTTGATATTTCATAATTTATAAAGAATGGTTACTTTATAAGATTATGGACTATATTCTTTAAACAGTCAACTCTTTTTTCAAAATTTTCAATATTTGATGGTGTTTCTATTGTACAGTATGGTATGTTTCTTTTTGCTAAGGCTCTCTCTAGAGTCCCTTTATATGGTTGCTTACCATTTACTATTACACCGTGGTTAGTTTTATCCCCGTGAGCAGATTTTGCTATATCCAATTCAATGTTGGATAAACAAGATTTTACAATATTCTCTAATTCCGAAGAACAATATGCATATACCCCATCCACTTCATCATCTTCATGTAGGTCTATAACCATTGATGGGGTTAATTCTTCTATTTGTGATATTATATCTTCTTGAATTTTATCAGAATGTCCCTTATCATCAAAGTGACGGTTTAAATCTCTACCATCAACTCTTCTTTTATTTGTTTTATTTATGTTAGATATAACATGAACATTTTTTTGATTTTTAAAATATTCTGCCGCTTTATTACCCGCTGGTTCATCCCCATGTAAACCACTAACAATAACAAAAGTTTTTTTATTTAAAAGATTTTCTACTAAAAAATCAAATTTCATAACATTTTAAAAATTATTATATTTGTCCAACGAAGCATCGAAATTGATGTCACCATCAAATGATACTTCTCCACTATTCATAACCAAACAATCCCAAAGCTTACCAATATTAACCTCATTAACTTCTGTACTATCCCACTCGTTATCCGACAATGTTTCTAATTCGGTAGGTTGTTCATTCAACCAACTCAATACGTTATATATTTGAGATGGGGGTCTTTGGGTTGCTTGAGAATATATCGAAGATTTAAATTCAAACTGTGGGTACAAATCAGAAAGATTCTTTATTATATCATCCATTATATTAAACTTCTAATTATAAATCCTAAAATAAAACCAGCCGTGAATAAAATTTTAATTGGATGGTTCCATATTATTTCTTTAATTTTTTCTTCAATATTGTTCATAGTATTCCTTTAATTCTTAGGTATGTCGCACCACCCATCATTGCAACTAAAGCTAAAATAATTATATTTCTTTGTAAAATTGCAAGATCTTTTTCAACTAGTTTTTTTTGCATCATATTAAGATCATTCACCATCTTATCTCTATTATTTAATTGACGTACTAATTCTTCATCAACGGTTTGTTTTGCTTCTGATAACCCTTCATTATCTCTTTGTATTTGAGCAAATGTTTCCTTATCGTTTAATAACTTTTGATATTCATCTGTGCTAACAACAACAACAGTGTCTGCTCTATATTTTTCCGGAATTATGACCATTCGTTGTTTATTAATCGGTATTGCATCATGTTTACTACTAGAACCAATTGTATTAATGTGTTGATTGACGGTTTTTTGATAAATTGATTCGATTTTGATCCTATTTTTTGGTGGTCTGATCAATCTGGTGGTTTCTGTTATATATTTGTCCGCCAAATCTATTCTAGCAGCTTCCATCGAATCTTTAGAAGCATATACAACTTTAGATAAAGCTTCCGATTGTTTTTCGGTATAAACTGTACAACTACTTAAACTTAAAAACATAAAACAAAACAAAAACAATTTTTTATTTAACATATATAATACTTATCATTTATTTCGTAAATATTATAATATGATAATTAAAAAGATAAAAGATGTTTTAGCTGGTAAATCCACATTAAAACATAAAAGATCATCGCAATGGCCGACCATAAGAAAGCATCATCTTGATAAAAATCCAAAATGTGCATTATGCGAAGGTGATTCTAAGATAGAAGTACATCATATCAAACCATTTCATAAACATCCAGAATTAGAATTAAAATCAACTAATTTAATCACATTATGCGAATCTTATAGTTATGGTATATGCTGCCATAGAACAGTAGGACATTTAGGCGACTATAAAAAAATAAATCCAAATGTAGTTGAAGATTCCGCTACTTGGAATAAGAAACTAAAGGGGTAAATAATACTACTATGGCAAAAGGTAACAACTCACATAAAAAAGAAACAAAAAAACCAAAAAAAGAAGGATCTAAGTCTTCTAAAAAAGATTCAACTAAAAAGAATTAAACCCCTTCAGGTTGGTAGCCCGAAGGGGTTTGGTTCGACTCCGAAATGGTGGGTGTGGATGGATTCGAACCAACTCAGTCTATGACAAAAGATTTACAGTCTTCCGCGACTCTCCAACTTCGCCGCACACCCATATACTAATAATTTATCATTGTTCATTTTATTGTCAATAACAATAAAAATACAAATTATATTAAATTAATGTAACTTGAAGTGTTGTTGAATCATAAGATGCAACCGATATAGATAAACTTGTTGTATTAATTACAGAAGCATATACAGCATCCCACGCATTAGGGCAAAATACTTGCCATGATGTTTTTGGTAGTATAGATGGATCAGTACTTAAATTTTGCAGATAATCATATCTAGTATTCGATATATAAGAAAGCGTCCAGTTTGGCCACGTTTGATCTGATGGGAAGTTACTTACCCCATTTGGCGCACATAAATAAACGGTTCCATCTACTTCCCCTGGTAAATTCGCAATTTTATAAAAATTAGAACCTGTCACAGCAGATCCCACAAATCCAACCGGAGTAGAAGTTTCAATATAAGTTCCATTCAGATCCGATGCGAATCTTATACCATATCCTTGATGTAAAACACCCACACCCGTTATTCCAGTTATACGTGCGGCTCGTATATTAGTAACTCCAAGTTGTAACCAGACATTTTGAGATGGACTATTTCCCGGTTCATAATTAGCAAAATTATTTCCAATAGCCATATATAACAATGAATTATGAGTCACAACATCTCCGAACAAATAATTATCATTAACATCCCATACGTTAGGTGGTGGATATGAAATTATTGTTTTTTGATTTTCATTTATATTTTCTCCGCTATCGGAACCTATCGAATTAGAAATTTCTTCATCTCTCATTCTTCTATATTGAAGAATTTTCTGTTCTTCTAATATTCTATTAGAAAAACTATTATGATATGGATTAATATTATTTACAGTTCTTCTAACCGAAGAATCATCTTTTTTTAATTGTTTTATGTACGAATTAATATTTCTCATGTCTATATATTTATATAAATATATAAATATAACAGTATAAAATAAAAACTCACTAATATTTATATATTAGTGAGTTTAAATGGTGGAGGTGTCGGCATACGATAGCCGAGTTCAATGAACGTTTACTTTCAGATCTACATGCTTTAATAAATTTAACATTTTTTGACTAAAGGCTGTCTTGGCTTATTAACCATCTTTTTTTAAGTCTGCCTGTATGTGCGAGAGGTCACATACCACCTCTGTATTAATTTTTACACGATATCTAACAGTTCATCAAAACCTCTGCGATTCAAAACGGATTTAGAGGATTACCGTTAGGCTTTTAGGCTGCGAGTGCGTATTCTTCGTCAGCGCCGTTGAAAAAATCAACAACACTATCAACAACGTCACCGAGAAACTCGGAAGCATTATTGAAGATATACTCAGCTTCAGCTAAAAGGTCAGAAATATAATTTTCTGCATTTAGGTTTTTGATAGATTATTAAAGAGGCCAACTATCATCCTCTACATGCACTGAGAAGCTAGAATTCAATGTCGATTCCTGTCACCCCCATAAATTTAAAAAATTAATTACCAGAAAGTTCTTCATTGGCTACCGTGTTTTTAACACGTTGGACGAAGTTTTCTTGTTACCCCCTGCCTAATCGAGTCTGGTGATAGGTCAGAAGCGGTTAGCTTTTGAGAACAGCATATCATACCATTCCCGCCCGACACTATCAAAATTTTATATATCAAAGATCAATACCGTTGATTCGCAATACTGGCTCAACGGTTAAGCCTCTGTAGATTCTCTGCCTCTGGTAGAGAACAATATTTCCGATTTTGGTTTCGACCGAGTATTCCCAGTCCCGTTGGCTCATCGGGAACCAACTATCTAATTAAAAATATATATTAATTTTATAAAAATGTCAATTACTTTTCTCTAGGAATTAATTCAAGTCCTTCTCTCTCTGCCGTACCATTTATAAATTTTTTAAGAGTTTCTGAATTTAAGTTGAATCTAGTTGGATAAGAAGATTTTTCTGATTTTCTCGAAACGCCAGCAGGAAGACCAAGTTCAATGTAATCCAAAACATCTGGATATGTCAATGATCCTCTACCCCAATTCATATTGGCTATGTGTTTTTTTGTTTCTGGATCAATAAAAGAGTAATGATGCCACATATCATCATCAGAACGATCTTCCTCTACTTTTAAAGCGGTTTTCCTACCATCAACATCAAATACTTGATTTGATATGATTGATCGTGGATCTTCTGGATCTTGATCAAAAGTTAATTCATCTGAATCTGAAATATCTTCTTCTGGATATTCTTCTCCCATTCCGACTTTTGATAAGTCTTGCATTTCCGAATCATTTGGTTGAAACTTATCATGATTTTCTTTCAATACTTTTGAATATGCTTGTTCTAATAATATTGTGTCTTTATTTCTCATTGTTTAATTACTTATCTTACTTGACATCAAAAAGTTTACAAATAGTATCTACCATAGATGAATTGTTATTAATTTCAACTTTAGTGGATTCTTCATCGGAAGCTGCTCCATACTCACCATAAGGATCACTAGATTCTATTTCATGTTTATATGATTTATCAACTTCTTGTTTATTGTTAATAATATCACCGCTTTTATCTAAAATTGCTAATATTAATTGTTTAGACATCACATACTTCTCGGCTGATGATACAAACTCTTCTACATCTTTTCTTTGGAACTTTCCTTTTAATTCATCGAATGGATTTTTATAATTACCAAATGCCCAAAGAGGAAGATAATTGATTGTCATAAGAGCACAATCTTTAATAACATGGTATGCTGATTTATTTTGAATGGTAATTCCGGTATCTGGATTTGCGTATGCTTTTTTTGCGGGTGCATATAACTTCGATTCTTTAACCGAACTATTTTCTATAATAATATCTGTGAATTTCATAATTGTTTTAAAATTAATTCGTAATCTTTTTCTAATTCATCCAATTCTTTATTTACACCATCAAGTTCCAATAACATTTTTTTACACGCTTCGGGGTTTCTTTTATATAGGTCTAAAATATTATTAGTCATTTCCGATACTTGATCTTGAAGTTCGCAAACTTCAGCTGCTTCTCTATATGTAGAATGCATTTAATCTTTATAATTTCTGTTAATCAATTTAAATCCAAGTGGACGACGGGAAGAATAACCTCTAGGATATGATGATGGACGAACAACGATACCTTCTCCAAATAATCCACTATCATATCTTTGTAAGTCTGCTAGATGTTGAAGTTTTTGTAATGGATCTTTCCAGATTTTAATGGTTGCCGCTACTTCTAAACTAGAAATTAAAGGAACTACATCACACTGCAAGATATTTGTACAAAATTTTTCCATTTCATCATAAGTCATATATGTTCCATTTTGACTAATCTGGAAAACAAAAATCTTAACACCATCCAATCTAAGGTGATTCTTCTGTATTCCATTTCCGCATAATTCTCCAGCAATAACACCCGTCCAATTTTTGGGTATTTTTATTTTTTTAGCAGCATTCCAAAATGCACTATTTTCAGTATCCTTTTTAGAGAGATTTCTACTGCAAACTTGTGTAAGTATTCCATCTTCAACAATTAAAGTTATACTAGAACCATCTAATTTAGAGGTTATTGTTATATATGGATCGTAAGCAAGAACTTTTTCTACTAATTCCGGATCATTTAATCCATTATCCTCATCAGTTTTAGATGCTAAATGATTTGGGAAGTCTCCAATGGTTTCTCCGGATAGATTAGCGGGAATATCCTTGATATACTTTTTAATTTCTAAAACATTAGTAATATCTGAACCAACGTCAAGTACTTGAATATTCGGAGTGAATTCACTTAGAGAAATAACTAATCCTGAACTATATTCACCGCGAAGTTTTATGTTTTTTATTCTTATTTGTTTGTCTGGATTTTTTTTATCTACCAAAAATTCCGACCAATCGCAACGAGGCACAATCGCATCGATAGTAATAAAAACTACTTTATCTCCTTCCGTATGAATGCCCTTTTTAACAACAGTTTGCCACCCAAGAATCTCTACTATTTCTAAAGAATCTGCATTATTATGATTTTTTATAGATTTAATAATCTCTATTGATGCTAATTTCATATTCCTATTATCGGTTATAAAATAAAATATGTCAAATAAAAAAATTTATAACAAAAGAGATGGATTGTATAATGAACTATATTCCAATTCATATCTAGAGTCATCATATGTGAAATTATTATTTTTAGTTCCCTTTGGAATTAGATTGGAAATATTTAAAAATTCTTTTTTAGTTATAAAGCCAGTTATCCAAATTATGTCATGCGTATTTTTTACCCTAGAAAAAATTAATATATCACAATTTCTATTTTTTTGATTTTCGTATAATGTTCCAACGTAATTTGTTTTTGGTTTTCCATTACATCCTTGAGATTTGGAATCTAACGTTATCAATTTAGATTGAGATATAAAATCTACTTCGTCATCTTCACTATAGTTTAGTTTTTTAAATGTATTTTTTATAGCTACTTCTGCAAGATATCCAGTTATTCTTTGATTTTTTTTATCAATTCTATTTGTTCCTAAATTTCCATATTTGCTATAAAAATATTGGTTTCTATCTTGTGCTTCTTTTATTAATTGTTTTGTAACAACAACTTCTAAAAAATCATCATTAGACTTTATTTTAATACTCATATATGACTACCACAATCCTAATGTATGTGATAAAAAATATGAAGTCAATAAAAAAATTATTTATTTTTAGCTGGTTTTTTTGCAGCAGCGGGTTTCTTGGTAGCAGCGGGTTTCTTGGTAGCAGCGGGTTTCTTGGTAGCAGCGGGTTTCTTGGTAGCAGCAGCCGTTTTTAGTGAATCATCTCTATCTTTTAGAGCTTGTTGTATTCTCAAGTATTTACTACCTTCTACATCACTAACATCTATTTTATCTTTTTTAAATGAGAATGCTTTAAGTTTTGTAACTAAATAATTTAACTCTTCCAAATCAATTCCTAAATATTCCATTACTTCTGGACCTGTCATTTTGTTTGTCTTTGGATCTTTTAAATCATCAGGAACTTTATATCCCATAGGATCTTTACCTTTTAGAATATTATGTAATTCGCCAGGTTTTACCGAACTATAAATAGCCGTAGGTGATTTTTTCTGTGGTATTGATGGGGTTGGTTTGGAATTAACCGAAACTACTGGTGGTTTTGTAATAATTTTGGTAGGAGTGGTAGTTGGAGTTGGTTCAGTAGACATTGATGCATTAGAAGGTGCAGACCAATTCGGCGGTGTAACCATACCTCTAACGGTTTTTGGACTTAAATATTCTTCTGGATTTACACCCAAACGTTTAAGTTTTTCAGCGGCAGCACTAAGAACACTAACAATATCACTATCTATATCTTCTTTATGTTTTCTAAATGGATTTTTCCAAACAGAACTTATTTTATCTTTCGCCGTTTGTATAATTCCTTCTATTAAAATATCTACATTAAGTTTACCGTATATTTCATTTAATAGAATGTCATCTTTTCTCATATAATTATATTTATTATAAGTTAATCATTTTTAAAGAATATTTATTGAACCCAATTGTAAAATAAGATATGTTGATTAAGTAATAGGTATGGAAATTCAAACAATACGAATAAATTTTAAAAAGCAGAACACAACTTTCTCAGAAAGAGAAAGATTCATGAATGAAGAAATAATCAAACAGATTGACGCTTTTAGATTAAATGGATTGTTTACGAAGGATCACGAAGTCATTTCTAAAAATGCATCATCTTTCGCTGTTAAATTTACGTTGATACGTAGATAAAATCTTTTTTGAAAAAATAAAAAATATTATTGCATTGTCAATAATTACCTATAATATATAGGAGATGGGAAGACCAAAAAAGAAACTATCAAAAAACCAATTTGAAAATTTAAAGGGTTGGTTAGAACATTATAAGGAACATAATAAGTTACCTTACAATGAGATAATTTGTTGTAAATGTAAAATGTATCCCGCCAAGTTAAAGGGTGCGGGTATGAAACATGCTTTCAAAAATGCGGGGGGTAACGTGGAAGTAATGTTAAAATCTACAATGTGTAAAGATTGTAGAATTTTAACTGCACCACCCATAGAACGAAAACCAATCGTTAAGAAAGTTAAAACTCAATGGGAGATTGAAGAGGAGATCGAAAAAATTCGCAGAGAGACTCCTAAGATAGATTTAAACAAACCACGGACTACTATTGATCTCAATAAAGATAAAAAAGCATGTGCAGAGTTTACTAAAAATATGTGCATTCGACCTGATATATATCTTGATAATGATAGAACTTGTGACTATTGTAGTATAAATGAGTATTGTGCGTGTGCTCTTAAAAAATTTAGCAAGAATAGAAAATAGATGAAAAATAATGAATTAAAATTAACAAATCCTATTATTTACGAACGAAATGTATCTATAAGAGGATTAGATCTTTTGATTAAGATAGAAAATCCAAAAGGATTGAATGCACAAAAAATACATATTTCGTATAAGAGGAAAAAAACCAAAGAATATAGTTTAGAAAATGAAAAATACGAATTGAATAAAAACGAAATAGAATATATTAAATACTATTTAAAAGCGGAGGGGTATATGGACGAAGCGAGAACCCATAACTTATATTTTGAATGAAACCCAATCCCATAGATTATGTTAAAATTATGGCGTCTGATGATGGCGTCGAGTATAAACAAACAAATTCACCTAAAAAAATAGTAGATGAAATTCCACCCAAAAATCTAACAATCTTTACACTAAAAGATCGCTGGAATCTTCTAAAAGATAATTGGAATTTTTCTATAAAACCAATGTTATTGGATTATAAATTTTTTGATTTTGGATGTCGGGAAGTGTATCAGGATACACATGAATTAGATTTTTTAACAGATACATTACAAATCTCCGACCCCAAAATCCCCAAGATTAAAATAAAAACCACGCCTTGGTCTAGACTAAAAGAGTTAGTTTCTGGAGTATATTATATCCTAAAATCAACATGGACATATATGCCTTTGACTGCTATTAGATACACAAAAAAATCTGAAACCGGGTTTTATTGGTAAGATTATGAAGTTTTTTAACCGATAAAACGAAAAAAAAGTACATAAAAACGAGAAAAAAGTACATAAAAATGGAAAAAAAAGACGAAAAAATACCTATTTTGGAGAAAAAAAGCATTAAAAAATGGAAAATTGTGATTGATGACGAAGTTAATTACTACGAGACGGATGACGAAAATACAAGTGATCTCGATGTGGCTGAATTATTTATGCGTAAATCCACAAAAAATAAATAAAATATTTTTATAGAATAAGAGACTTTATTGTGGTAAATATATAAACATATGAAATTTGATGTATTAATTAAAGAACTTTTAACTGAAGCAATTGGTTCCAGAGGTGGACACGTATCTTTAGAAGAAGCATTAACAAATCTAGACACCGAAAATGACGTTAATAATTTCGTTCAATCATCCGATCCCAAGTTCCTAATATATCCTTTAGTTGTCGCATCAGATTTTAAACATAAAGACAAAAAAATTAAAGTTGGAAAAGAATATCTATCCGGTATGGCGTTTGTTAATAAAGTAAAGGAAGTATTCTTTACAAACGAATCTTCCCCTAATTATGTTAATATACCAAAAACAAAAGAAGGACAAATTCCTACTCAAGCACAACTGCTTGGTTTTGCTAAAAAAATAGGTCAAGCGAGACAACAAAATAATCAAGAGTTTTTGACCAAATATAAAGATTTCTCTAAAACACCAGAGAAATATGTAAGTTGGGGTCAATTATTAACTTTGGTATTTCAATCATCAGAATTTAAAGAATCCGATTTAAGACAGGAAGAAACCGAAGCTAAATATGCAACATATACAAATTTAGATGGTCAACAAACGGAATACCGATTCCACACAAGACCTACTGGTGAAATTACCGGTTCTCCGTTTTCATCTACAGTAGAGTTTGATAGGTCGCATGTTAAACCAGAAGCAGTTTCTGATATGTCTTATGGGCAATTCGTTAATGCTTTAAAAGAAAGAGGAAATACATTTGATGCATTACTTGAACTTATTGATGGAAAACAAGGAAGATCAATGAAAACAAAAAGACCATCATTGGTTGAATTGATGAGACAAGGAAAAGCATAAGCGTTTTAATACAACACTCTGTTTTAATGCAACATGGTGTTGTATTGCTGCATGGTGTAGCATTACCGCACTATTTTACATCATATAATAACATGAAAACAAAAACAACAGACCTCATAAACAAATTCCTCATCGAAGAATTAAATCAACCACAACCACAACCTCAAGTTCAACCTCAAGTTCAACCACAAACTCAAGTTCAACCACAAGAGACTCAAACATCAAATAATCAGGAAGAAACCCCAAAGATTGAAATTTATATACCATTACATAATGGTAGATTTACTAATAAAATATTTACAACAAATAAAAACGTCATTATTAAAGTATTAGATGATTCCGTAGAATCCGATCTTGATACTTTTATGGAATTAGAAAATAATCCAAGCGCATATCACGAAGTATCCGTTTAATATAAAATAAAACAAATAACAATCCATATATTAATATGGAAGAAATATATTGAAACCCCTTAAATTAAAAATGAGAGGGGGTTTTAATTTTAAAACAAAAAATATTTTATTAGTATTATAAGATAAGTGGTTACAATAGATTGTAATACATTGTAAGATGTTTTATTAGATTATATTGTAATACATTGTAATATGTTGTATTAGATTATATTGTAATACATTGTAATATGTTGTATTAGATTATATTGTATTACATTGTAATACATTGTAATATAATGTAAGGTGTTGTATTGTGTTATGTTTTAATGTGTTGTAAGATGTTGTAATACATTGCATTTGTGTTACATGAAAATCCATTTGAAATAAAAAACCGATTGATCGGAATGACCCAATCAATCGGGGAGAGTGAGGAATAGAATTTAACCATGAATCCATCCTACAATCTCGATTCCTAATAGTCAATCAATATCATGTAACACAATAGTTTGCGTGTTGTATTGTGTTACATAAATGTAACACAAAAAAAATAAAAAATAATTCTGGACATACTACAAAAATATAATACTTTCGAGGCATGAAACAAATCGAACTGGTTATTACTAGAGACGAAATCGAAAAAGATGTGAGATACAATGTAATGGATTTGATTGATCCTTCTTTTGCGGGACGAGGCGAATCCTTCCGAAACTTGCGGGATGCAATTTCTTATTGCAAATGTCATAAAGTTGGATATTCTCGCAACAAGTCGATGGATATTATTGACAATTAAAATACTCTCACATACAACCAACCACAACCAACCACAACCAAAACAAATGCAAACCACAATATATAAAAAAGATACATCTGGAAATACAAGATACTTAAAGGTATATACTATTGGAGCAGAAATGATTCAAGAATCGGGAATCATTGGAACAGACTCTCCCATAACTCATTCTAAAATATGCAAGTCTAAAAATGTAGGCAAGGTGAACGAAACAACACCAGAACAACAAGCAGAGCAAGAAGGGGAAAGCAAGATTTCGGACAAATTGACAGAGGGATATTTTCGATCTATCGGTGAATTAGAATCATCTGTTGTTATCCTACCGATGTTAGCCAAGTCATTCAAGGACGAGAAAGAAAAAATAGAATGGAATAAAACATGGGTTCAGCCAAAGCTGGATGGAATGCGTTGTCTTGCTCATATAAAAAACGGCAATGTCATTTTGATTTCAAGACAGGGTAAACCAATTTCCAACATGGAACATATCGAGAAGTCTTTATCCACTATCCCTGTAAATGTTATACTTGATGGGGAGTTGTATATTGAAGGTGAGAACTTTCAAAACAACATGAGAAGCATAAAGAAGTATCAAGAAGGTATTTCGGAAAGAGTTAAATTCCATGTATATGATGTTGTGGTTGATAAGCCATTCTCCGAAAGGTCGAAGTCCATTCCTCCGTATGTAAATGGCAGGGATCACTTGGTAGTTGTCGAAACTCACCAAATTAAAAATGAGGATGAGTTAAAAGAGCATCACCAAAGGTTTATTTCCAAAGGATATGAGGGGTCTATTGTTAGATGGGGAGATGAAACATATAAAACAAATGGTAGAAGTTCTAATCTTCTTAAATACAAAGACTTCCTTGATATTGCTTGCAAAATTGTAGATGTAGAACCATCCGAAAGTCGTCCCGAATGGGGAACCCCTGTATTAGAGCATAATGGAAAACTATTTAGAGCAGGAATGAAATTCTCACATGAGGAAAGAAAAGAGTTTCTTGTTAATAAAAATAATTATATTGGAACGATTGCCGAGATTAGGTTTTTTGAATACTCTATGGATGGCATTCCTCGCTTCCCTGTATGCTTTGGATTTAGATTAGACAAATAGGAATAAAACCTAAAAAAGATATTGACATAAAAATACAGACCAAGTATAAAGGTAATCGTCAGCAAACAAACCAACCACAACCAACCACAATGAATACCGAGCCAGTAGAATCATTCTTTGATTCAATCAAACCAGAAGAAGTAACATACCAGTATGAATACTGGAATAAATTAAAACCAATTAACGATAGCGAGAGATTCCAGAGGTTTCTCTTTGCCTATATGTCAGTTCATACCTCTTGGGAATCCAACATCAAAGGATACTCTATGATTAAGAACTGGTGGGAATGGATGAATCGTTGGGAATTGTTAGAGGAAAAGATAGTTGAGTCCAGAGTTGGACTACACAATAATCGAGTTAGATTCATTAAGGATTTCACCATGAAATTTTGGAGCAATCCTTCCTACTATGAGAAGGGACAGGGAGAACTTTGGAATAGTTTCCGTAATCGGATCGAAAAGAATATAGTTGGATTAGGAATGGCAAAGTCTTCCTTTGCTATTGAGATGATATATCCAGTAGAAGCAGAAGTAACTTGTCTGGATACTCACTTATACCAAGCATACGGATTAAACCAATCCAAACATCGTAACCAATACCAGACACTCGAAAAACATTGGGTTGAAAATTCTCAAAGAAAATCCTTGCCAAGCTACATTGCACGTTGTATCTATTGGGATAGGAAACAGGAGAAATCCGATTCCCGCTATTGGAGTCATGTTCTTGAAGAAGGTGATTTCATAGACGAAGTAACACCAAACCGAAACTAGAAAAAAACAAAATGACAAAGGAAGAAATAATTGATTCTATTATTGAAATAGAAGGAGAGGATAACGAAATCATATTAGCAGATGGATTTGAGGATGCCTACATGGGACTAGCAAGACAATTCACAAAAACACCACTTGCATTATATGACAGAAACAAATGTATTGATATACTTGTGAATCGTGATGGTATGAGTGAAGAGGAAGCAGAGGAATACTTCCAGTATAATGTAGAAGGAGCATGGGTGGGAGACAACACGCCAATGTTTCTACAACCACTAAACTTTACCGAGGAATTGGAGAAACTATGAGATGGAATACATTTGAAATAATTTGCCAAGGGGAAAGATTGTTGATGAGACAACAAAAGGGGGAATCTATAAAGGAGACTCTCTTTAGAGAGTTTGGTTGGTTGCTAAAACCAATCATACAACAAACAAAATCATTTGAGAAATCACTTGATAAATTAAACTGGAAAATAGAAACCAAATACAATCAATGACAACAGAACAACAACTAGCAATTAGAAATGCTTGTGCTTATTTGATAAGCACATTTGAAATTAAACAGACTGGAGATATACAGAGTTACGTTTGGGAGGATCATCTCAATACGATTAAAGAACTCATCAAGACTTATCCATTCTTGAATGACTTCAAACCATTCTTGAGAAATCTAAAATAGAACAAAATGAAAAATAAAAAAATAGAAATTGCATTGGAGGTTTTAAAGAATGCAAAAGAAATACAATGTGTCACACTCGATGACGATACAGATATTGAAATGAATTTTTTTGACCCGAACGTAGATACGGATCAAGAAATTCCAGAACTTGTAATTGGGGGATTATACGGAACCATCTTTACGGATGATTTACTTGATTCCGTAATACAAGATAATACAATAACAACAAAACAATTAAAAATTACAATCATAAAATAATATGCACATATATTCAGTAAGTCCCGATTTATTCAAAAACAATGGAGGATTAGATGATGAGTATGACAACTGGATACATGGTTGTTTTCAATCTAAATGGGATAAACATAGAGATGAGCTTGAGTTCAATGATGATTTGGATGAATTTAAACCAGAAGTAACTATACTCGATACAATCGAACATAAAGAGTTTGATCCGATTATATTGAAAGCAGACTAATTGTAATGAGTGTGGATGTGATACATCCATCCACACTCAAATACAACACATCACAAAAAACGTAATACAAAAAATTACAAAAAATAATTTGACTATCCGAATCACCCATGAGAGATTGATTGCGTTCTAACGAACATCAACTAAACCAACCAAACCAACCAAACCACTAATATGATCCTACAAGACAACGACACTACCATCGAACAAATCGGCATCGTGACCGATGAGGCACAATTTAAGATGAAGGCAAGCCGCAAGGCATTCCAAATCTTATCTGATCTATATTCAGATAAGCCTCTCGCAATCGTGAGGGAACTTGGATGTAATGCTTCCGATTCCATGACTGCATCTGGACAACCAGACAAACCTTTCCATATTCACTTGCCCAATGCGCTTGAACCTTGGCTAATCATTCAAGATTTCGGAACTGGTATCTCCCATGAGAATATCTATTCCATCTATACTACATATTTCGAGTCAACCAAGACCAACAGCAATACGCAAATCGGTTGCCTTGGACTTGGTAGCAAAAGTCCCTTCTGTTATTCTGATAACTTCACCATCACTTCCATCCACAATGGAGAGAAACGCATCTACAATGCTTACTTCAATGCGGCAAATATGCCTACAATCTCCCTTATGTCTTGTGAGAAGACCAAGGATGGGAATGGTGTAGCAATCCAGATTCCGATTAAGGTAAGCAATTTTTCTGATTTCAGTCATGCAGTCTATAAGGCATTCAGATTCTTCGATACCAAACCAACCATCTCTGGTGGTAAAATTGATTGGGATGAAATCAAACCAGACTTTACTGGATCGTTCTGGAAGTCTTATCACAAATTACAACAATCGTATGCAATCATGGGTGGTGTAACATATCCAATCGAAACATACAAGTTGGATAACGAACACTACGACATTCTACGCAAAGCAGGATTGGTTATTCGATTTGAGATTGGCGAGATTGACTTCACTCCATCCCGCGAATCTATCTCATATTGTGATGACACTATCAAAGCGATCAATGCCAAGGTAGAACTGGTCAAGAAAGATTTCGTTACCAAGGTGGAAGCAATGGTGAAGGATTCAGACAATCTTCTGGATGCCATGAAAGCATATTATTTGCTGGAAGGTAAATGGTCTTTCCTCAATTCAAAAATGGTTAAGGGAAAAGTCAAATGGAAAAACATTGATATATCCAACCCAAGATCAGTCATCAAAGATAAGGTCAATCTGATATCCATCTGCAAGAAGCAATGGGGTAGAGGCAAGACAAGTGTTTCGGAATTTGCCGCACTACACAATAATGCCTTGTGGTTCTACGATGATCTCAAGCGTGGTGGAGCAATATCAAGAGTTTCACAAGAAGTTCGCATGAGTCAAAATGCCGATATTGCAATCAATCTGGTTGATTCAAAGGATATGATGACTTTAATCGGATTAGGATTCCCTGCATCAATCTTCCAGTTGGCATCTTCACTCCCTGCTGTTTCAACAATACGCAAGTCATCTGGTGGTGGTGGTTGTGGAAAACCAAAAGGCGTGGTGGTAGTTTATAGCCTTGGTAGCATCCACAAAGATTCTTGGGACAGCAACGATCACAATCTTGGGATAGATGCAACACCCAAGTATTATATCGTCAAGGAAGGTAATACATTTAAATTCGATGCAGGAACAATAAAAGACGACAAGGGTAAGGATATTGTATCTGTCAAGGATAAACAAACATACCTAGCAGTTGTCCGATATTTCGGATTGACAGAAAAAGATGTTGCATTGGTAGCCAATCGAAGTGGGGAATTATTGAAAGCACTTGGATCAAAACCATTCAACGAATTAGTTGACAACGAATCAGTCACATACGATTTGGATGTATTGAATGATGTTTCTCTAATGGATCATTCTGTTATTGACAAAATCTCGAAACACAAAACATTCTCCAAGCTATCAGACGAGAATCCTCTCAAGGTATTCATCTCCGATTGCGTCCAGAAAAGAATAGATTCCAAGAAGACAAACAATCTGTTCGCATGGTTACATGGTAGAATCAAACATAACGCAAAAAGAGAGTTGACATTCCCAAATTCTTTAGTAGAGTTAATGTATCAATCACTCGCAAGTTGGAGAGTGAATGAAGGCATGGTGCTGAAAGCGGCACTTGAGACAGAGAACAAATCCAACTAAAAACCAAACCAAAGTAAATATAATACAAAGTAATACTATGAGTAATACAACCACACAAGCGGCAATTACAATAACAGGTAGCGGCAAAGTATGTGCTGTTATCAATGGGCAATCTTACACGATTGCAAACGATCACCCGAAATACAAACAGATCATTGAGTCGATCAAACAGAAGGATTGGGATGCTTTCGTTAATCTGGTGAACATCTCCAAGCAAGTAGAGCAGTATGCGGACGGCATTGACATTCAAGATGGGGCGTTGATCGTCAACGGAGAGGTCATCCACAACACGCTCACAAAGCGCATTGTGAGTTTCATGGGGCAAGGTCTTCCATTTGACCCTATGATGAAGTTCCTCTCTAATCTGATGGGAAACCCAAGCAAAAGAGCAGTAGATGAACTCTATGACTTCCTTGAAGCAGGGGAACTTCCTATCACCGAGGATGGATGCTTCCTCGCCTTTAAGAATGTCCGTAGTGATTACAAAGACATTCATTCTGGAACATTCGACAACTCCGTTGGTAAGGTATGTGAAATGTCTCGCAATCGAGTGTGTGATAATAAGGATCAAACGTGTTCGTCTGGTCTTCACTTCTGCTCCATTGCATACCTTCCTTCCTTCTCTGATAGTAATGGAGGAAAGACCATGATCCTCAAGATCAATCCAGCAGACGTGGTAAGCATTCCTTCCGATTACAATAACACCAAGGGACGTTGTTGCCGATACGAAGTGGTAGCCGAATATAAAGAGGATTGGAGAAGCAAAGTTGATCGTGGTGAATCTGGATTCGATTCCGATCTCTATTCCTCCGATGGTGGAGACTATGATTGGGATGACGACAATGATGATGATTGCGATTCATCATCCTGTTGCGGCAATGGTTGTCACTACGGAGTGAAACCCAATGGACACAAGTTCCATAATATGCGCGACAATAACGGCAAATTCGTCAAGAAGAATTAGTAGTGGTTGGTAATGATGGAGGGGGTGGTTCCCCTCCATCAAACCACTAAACATATTACATCACAATACAAGTGACGGAATCACAAATAACAGCAATCAAATGTGCGTATGCGGACTTGGTGGGGGCATATCAATCATACGCAAAATTAGATTTACAAGCACACGATTGGGAATCTCATGTTCTCACATTACAAGACTTGGAACGTGAATTTATATTCGTAGAACCAATATCAGAATCAAAACTAGATCAGACAACTTTACCCAATATTGTTATCTCTTGCTCATGCGGGAACTCTCACATTGCAGATATGGATAATTACATAGCCATAGATCAATATGGATTTCCAGTAAGAAATCATAAAGGTGAATTGGAAATATACGGACTCCATGAAGAAGCAACATTAAATACTTCTGGAAATAATAAACCAATTCAAATTAAAAATTCTCCAGAAGAAATACAAAAAGAAGTTAAAAGACAAATAAAAAGAACATACAACATAACACAAACAAATACAAACAAACCATGAGTAAATCATATACAACATCAGTATGCTTTGACGTAGATGGAGATTGGGAAAACTTTGAGGAAATTCCTTACTCCGCTTTCGTAAAGGCAATGGAAGACAGATTAGATGAATTGAAAAAAGAAAAGTATTTAGATGCTTTCGACCTAGTGGATATTACTGATTATGACGACGAAGATTAAACAACAAAATACAACCAATATAAATAAAATACAATGAAACATATTCCCACACTAACAATAACACTCAATAAACAAACTGATCTCTATGGATATTCATACGATGATGAGAATGGTAACACATTCAATACCGATGGATATACAAGCGTCAATGATACTCTTGGTTCCGCATGGAAGAAACTCAAGACATTCATCGTAATGGAAGACGTTGAAGTATATGACTAGATATTGTAATGTATTGTAATACATTTTTAGTATTACAAAAAATCACAAAAAAATACTTGTTAAATATAGGAAGGTATAGTAAAGTATTTGAGTAGTGATTGAGAAGACAAAGAGGTTCCCGATGATCCTGCTAAAAAAATCGGAAGCAAGAATCCAGTCTTGTAAAACATTGGAATTGATTTTTGATATTATTGAGGGTTAGATAAATAGTTTATATTGCAGAGTGTGAGAAGTGGTATCTCAGTGCGCTCATAACGCACCGCCCTTGTGCCTCGAAGGTTCGATTCCTTCCTCTGCTATTTTGTTTTTGAGAATGTTAATATGAATAAAGATTTAGAAGAGTTAAATATAATATAATTTATTCCTCGTTAGAAGAATTGGTAAATTCACGGGATTGTTAATCCCGCGCAGAAATGCACTCTTGGTTCAAGTCCAAGACGAGGAGCATCTTACAAAAGATAAAAAGGTTCTCGATGATCCAGATTAAAAAATCGAAAATAGTTCTTGCTATTGTTAGTGAAAGCAGATAATATATTGGTAGTTAAATGAAGGTTATCCAAACCTTGTAAAAATAATTGGAATAGATTTTTGAAAGAATAGGTAGAGAAAATAATTTACATAAGCTGATGTGGCGGAACTGGTTATACGCAACAGACTTAAAATCTGTCGCCCATTTGGGCATGAGGATTCGACTTCCTCCATCAGCACTTTTTAAATTGGGGGAGTAGCTTAATGGTTAAAGCAGTTAAAAAAAGCTGGCTGTTTCGTATCGTGAGATACGTTGATTGCAATACTGATAGATGCGGCTCATAGTATTGTGACCATAAGGAGTGATCCTTATTGGAAAACTGGATGAACTCAAAGAAAGCCTATGAATAATAGGTCAACATTGAGCCAAGCCAAGAATACATTCTTGGAAGGTGCAGAGACTACTTGAGAGGTATAGTCCTCTTAATAACAAGATTAAGCGTCCAGCAACTCTTAAATGAGTTGAAGATATAGTCCATGGAGTATGGTAACATACACAAACATAAACTGATTGAGTGTC
>Ga0214919_10002597_pt1 | contig 28176 bp, 25 predicted proteins | sample LL1503_MetaG_FD_177994 | JGI IMG/M metagenome (GOLD analysis project Ga0214919, IMG submission 177994) | Freshwater microbial communities from Lake Lanier, Atlanta, Georgia, United States - LL-1503 | ecosystem: Environmental > Aquatic > Freshwater > Lake | place: USA: Georgia | collected... | reverse complement strand
CCTTGCGCCCAACTGAGCATCATTTTCCATAAGCCCATCGGCATCGTCTCCGCCCAGCCCGAAGCCGACCAGATACCCGCCGCGCGTCTTCTGACCCGCGAGGCCCTGTGGGAAAAGGACGGATCGGGCGACGATCCGATCATCCCCGATGTCGATGCCAGCCTGCCTGCCCTTGGCCGCCTCGATAAGGACTCGCGCGGCCTGTTGATCCTGTCGCAGGACGGCGTTCTGGCCAAAGCGATCATCGGCCCAGACTCCGTCTTGACCAAGCAATATGAGGTCACGGTCGAGGGCGAAATCACCGAACGCAAGCTGAACCTTCTGCGCCGAGGCCTCGCCCTCGATGGCCGCCAACTGCGCCAAGCCAAGGTCACCCGCACCGGCGAACAACAGCTCCGCTTCGTGCTCAGCGAAGGCCGCAATCGTCAGATCCGCCGGATGTGCGAGCTGGTCGAACTCTATGTGGTCGATCTTTTACGCACACGCATCGGCACGCTCGACCTCGGCAACCTACCCGAAGGCCAATGGCGCCATATGACGCCCGATGAGCGCAACGAACTGGTCGAGGGGTACTGAACCTCATCTGCCAAGTTCCCCGCGAAGCCGGGACCCCGAACCTTTCACACGGACCGAAGGTGGCAGTCTAGGTCATGATAAGAGATGAATAGATGGACACCCCCTCACCCAACCCTCTCCCCCAAGGGGGCGAGGGCCTGATTGTTCTAAGCCCTCTCCCTGAGGGAGAGGGTTGGGTGAGGGCCTTGTTTTCAGTTTTTCGACCCTAAACCGCCTGCCCCGCGCTCCAGCCACTCGCCCAGGCCCATTGGAAATTATAGCCACCGAGCCATCCGGTCACATCCACAACCTCGCCGATAAAATAGAGACCCTTGACCTCCTTGGCCTCCAGCGTGCGCGACTCCAGATCGCGGGTATCGACACCGCCAAGCGTGACCTCCGCCGTGCGATAGCCTTCAGAGCCAACAGGTTTGACATGCCAATCCTTGATCGCGTTGGCGATGACCCGCAGGCGCTTGTCGGAAAAGTCACCGATAGGACCGCTAGCGCCTTCAAGATCGGCGATCAGTTGGGCGAGGCGCTTGGGAATGAAATGGCCGAGCACCGTATGGATGGCTTGACGTCCCTGCTCGGTCCGGGCTCGCCGCAACTCTTCGAACAGGTCAACACCCGGAGCCATGTCGAGCACGATCTCATCGCCTTCGCGCCAATAGGACGAGATCTGCAGGATCGATGGGCCGCTAAGACCGCGATGGGTAAAGAGCATGGCCTCGGCGAATTTGGTCTTGCCGCTAGCGATCACCGCATCGAGCGAGACGCCGGACAGGGACGACAAGCGTTCCAACAGGCCGATCTCAAAGGTTAGCGGCACCAGAGCCGGACGGATATTGGTCAGGCGCAGGCCAAACTGCTTGGCCAGATCATAGCCAAAGCCCGTCGCCCCCATCTTGGGGATCGACTTTCCGCCCGTCGCCACGACGACCGAATTACAATGGATATGGTCCATGCCCTCGACAGTGACGCGATAGCCTTCATCTGTTTTTTCAACAGCTTCAATCACAGATTTCAAGCGCAGCTTTACGCCATAGCCCTCCATCTCTTCGAGCAACATGCGGATGATCTGACCGGCTGAGCCGTCGCAAAAGAGCTGGCCGAGCGCCTTTTCGTGATAGGCGATATTGTGACGCTCGACCATGGCGACAAAGTCCTTGGGCGTGTAGCGCCGCAGGGCGGAGATACAGAAACGCGGATTGTCCGACAGGAAATGTTCCGGGGCCGTGCGCATATTGGTGAAGTTGCACCGCCCGCCGCCCGAAATGCGGATCTTCTCGCCCGCTGCATCAGCATGGTCCAGCACCAGCACCGAGCGGCCGCGCTTACCCGCCTCGATGGCACACATCATTCCGGCCGCGCCCGCACCGAGCACCACCACGTCATATTGAGTCAAGATCACTATCCCTTAGGTTCACGGGCTCTATAGCACAGGGCCGAGACATCCCCCTACCCCGGCTTCGCCGGTACCTCCCCCAGAGTGGGAAGTGGCGCGCAGCGACGAGGGGGATCTTGTTTTTTCTTCCACGTTCCCCGCGCAGGCGGGGACCCAGACCCTTTCACTCAGGCGGGAAGCGGCCCCCTGGGTTGCTTCGAATGACGCGGGAGGGGGCGGTGGATGTATCCCCCTCACCCAACCCTCTCCCCCAAGCGGGCGAGGGCTTATCCCTTCTTAGCCCTCTCCCTGTGGGAGAGGGTTGGGTGAGGGCCTTACTTGTTTTCTTTCTTAGCCGTGAAATCGTCGAACAAAGACCGGCTGAACTTTACGCCCCCCCCCCGCGTCATTGCGAGGCGCACCGCGCCGAAGCAACCCAGGGGAACATCAACTTAGGTCCGCGCCAATCTACTGGATTTCTTCGCTTCGCTCGCAATGACGCGGATGGGCGAGGGATAGTTTCCTAAATCCCCTTCCCCATCCTAATTAACGGAACAAGCCCGCCAGAGGTCATGGCCGTAAAGGGCTCGATGTCGTGATAGCCACAGGCGCGGTAGAGTGGCTCACCGCCCATGGTCGCGGCCAGTTCGCAGGTCTTGAACCCCTCAGCCCGCGCTGCCGCCTCGCAGGTGTCCAAGACCAGCCGCCCGATCCCACGCCGGGTAAAGTCAGGATGGGTATACATGGCCCGCACCCGTGCCGCGTCCCTTTGTGGATCGAGCAAGGCCGCATCTCGTCCCGCTGAATGGTCGCCGCCAAACAGGGTCGCGCGCCTAGACCAGCCACCGCAGCCGCCAATCGTCCCGGCCTCGTCCTCGACCACGAAATAGGTCCCATCGGCGATCAACTGACTGTCCAGGCCCATGATCTCATAGGAACCCCGCACCTGATCCGGCGTTAGAAAGGGCTTCAGCAACGCGCCAATGGCAAGGTTCATCAGCGCCGTCAGGGCGGGCATGTCCTCCGCCACCGCAAGGCGGATGGACAGGTCGGGACGCGGGCGGTCTTGGGTCATGCCGCTTTACAGAGCCAACTGTCCTTTGGGTCAAGTCAGCCTTGATCCAAATCCAGCCTATGCCCGCTCAATGGGCGTTTCTGCATCGAGCGAAGCCTTCATGCTGGCCCCAGACGACGGCACCTTCAGCAGTTCAATGAAGGAGCGGCGCTCATCGGCGGTGCCCTCGGCAAAGGGCCGATTTAGGGCAGACCGGGTCAGGCGCTTGGCCTCCGCAATCCCCTCAGCGGGCCGGGACTCAAACTCTGCGGCAATCTCCAAGGCCCGGGCCAAGGGATCATCAACCACCTCATGGACCAAGCCTTGCGCCGCCGCCTGAGGCCCCGTCACCACCAGACCGCGCAGGATCATTTCCAACGCCTTGGCCTCGCCAATGAGGCGCGGCAGCCGCTGGGTTCCGCCGCCGCCGGGGAAGATACCGACGCGGGTCTCTGGTAGGCCGATGGCCTCGACCGAGGTCCCGGCAATGCGCAGATCACAGGCCAGAGCCAGCTCAAAGCCGCCGCCCATGCAGAGGCCATTGATGGCCGCAATCACCGGCTTGGGCGCCGACGCAGTAATGTCGACCAGCGCATAATAACCGCCATCATCTTCGGTGGGAGGCGGCGGTGGCGGCGCATCGCCCTTGACCACATCGCTCATCACGACCAACTCCCCCACATCATAGTGTCGGATAAAGATGTCGGGCCGCCCGCCCGTATAGATGATGCAGCGCACCGTCTGATCGGCCACGCCTGCCCGCAAGGCCGCCAAAAGCTGCGACGTCCCCGCCGCCGTCAGGGTCCCAAGGCCAGGATTATTGTAGGTGATGACCAAGGCACCGCCGTGCCGCGCGGTCGTAACAAAGGACATGATCTGGTCTCCAGCCCAAGGGTCAGGCCCTCTTTGCGGCCTTTGAAGACAGAGTGCATGGGGCTTGGCCCCAAAGGCAAGGGCCAAGCGGCGGATCAACACCCGCCCCTTCATTGACACCGGCCCATCAAAGGATCACCGTGTACCAAATCGAGCAGGACTATAAGGGTTACGCCCATGATCGTGTTGGCTTGGTTGATCTATATCCCCTTGCAACTGGCTTGGTTGCCCCTAACCCTCCTTGGAGCCGTTTGGGTCGCCTACAAACAGGTGGGGGTCAGTCGAAAACTCGGTCTGTCTCAGACGGCGGTCGAGGTGCTCAATGGCCGCTGGACCGGCGACCGGTTCGGCCTGCGACCAGACCCGGCCTCGCGGCGCCTCGCGGCCCATCTTCCGAACAATTCTGTGATAGGCCTATCCATCGCCCTCTTTCCGCTTTGGGTTGCCAAGCAGGTCGCAGGAAGGCCGTTCCTCTATCCCCTATTGCCAGACGATGAGGCCTGCGGCTTGGCCAGCATCTTCATTGCCCGGTCACGGCGCTTCGACAGCCTGATCGCCAATCACACCGCAGAGGTTCAGCAGTTGGTCATTCTGGGGGCGGGATATGACACACGCTGCTATGGCGACCTCGCCGCCCAAGGGCTTGTTCTGTTTGAGCTCGACCAAAGCGCCGATCAAAGGGCCAAATGCGCCGCCCTCAAGCGTGCGGGCCTTAGCACCGACCATGTCCACTTTATCGAGGTCGATTTTTCCGATCCCCAATGGATCAAGGCGCTGACCGCCTCGGCCTATGACCCCAGCCTAAAGACCATCTTCCTCTGGGAAGGGGTGACGCTTTACCTGAGCGAGGCGGATGTTCGCGCCACCCTCACCCTCCTCAAGGCCCATAGCGCCAACGGCAGCGTCGTACTGCTCGACCTCTATTCAATGGGAACCATCGCGCTCTTAAACAGGGGCGCATCCGGACGCACCCTTGAGGCCACCGGTGAAGGTCTAAAGTTCGGATTAGACTTTTCGACCGACGCAGAAGTGGTCCTGACCGGCTTTGCCAGCTCGGCCCATTACGCGCTTGGCACCCACTATTTTCTGGGATCAGCAACGAAAAACGGGGCTTTCATGGTCGTTGCGGAGATGGGAGTTGGGGGCACGCTCCACGCTTAACCCAAAGCGCCCCTTACCCTAGGAGTGATAGACCCCAGGCTTGGATCGTCGTCATGACATCGACTAAGGCACGAGCTATCGCACGTCCTCCAACGATCCAGAGACTCAGACCGCCCCGCCAAATACCGCCATTGCGGCATGGACGATAAGCGCGATCAGGGCCAGGCTGGACAGGGCAAATAGCGCAAAACGGGGCATGACCCTGTTTACAGTCGCGTGGAAGATCGAATGGACCACGCGCAGAGCGACATAGACCCAAGCGATCATCAGGTTGACGCCATTTCCTTGATCAATCAGGGCCAGAACCAGACACACCGCGTAGAACACGGTCGGCGCCTCATGCAGGTGATTATAGTTGTGGGCCTTCCACTGAACAGAGGGCGGCAGCAGTCCCTCTAGCTTGGCACCGGTCCAGCCAATATCGGCATTGGCCTCATCAGACTTCGGCAGCGCGCCAACCGCCGGGATGCGCGTGACATACATCCACAGCCACATCACCATCGTCCAGATCGCCAGCGCGACCACTGGCTTCAGAATTTCCATACCCGTCATTGCCGCCTCCAGAATCGCATTGATCTCTCAGTGATAGTCCCTGCCTATCGAGTCCGAGAAATAAATCTTTATTTCAGCCCCACGCCATTATGCTCGTCAATTCCTAGACTTACGGCGCGGCGTTAATAGTGCGGCGGCGGTGTGTCCGTAGCGCCAGCTCGGGTCAGGGCGGCGGTGTCCATCTCGTCGCGCAGTTCGCCGAAGCGGTGTTCCAGACCGTCGATCTTACGCCACTGGGCAATCACCATCTCGTTAAGATCGGCGATCATCCGGTCCTGCTCGGCTAGGCGGGATTCAAGCTCGGCCATGCGAACGGCCGTGTCCGTGTCGATCATCGGCCCTACTCCCATTCAGTAGGATTTATATAGTTTTACGTATGTATTTCAATAACTTATAATTTGTTTGTAACTACTTTGTAAGTTTTTCCTATGTGAAAAACTTGGTGCTGCAAAAAAACCTAACCACCTCAAGCGCCACCTACAAACTTTGTCACTCAAATTCCCCAGAACACGACCATGAAAACTCAAGCGACTCCCGAGCGTGGATAACCGCCTTTAGTTGCGACTTGTCTTCATGAACGCCCCAAGCGCGACATCGACCTAGACCTACAATCGCCTAACCCGCAGCACCTGCCATCGCTTGACGCTGAGCGCGCTTAAAGAAATGCAAGGTCGCTTGATCCCGCGCTGCCTGGTCAGTCATGACGACGTTCCGCATCTCGTTGTCGCCCTGGAACATCCTGACCATGCCTTTGAAGAATTCCTGCGAGAAGGTGTTGTAGACAACGTCCGCGGGATTGTTGCGGATCATCTCCATCATGTCCTCGTTCAGAACCTCACGATTTACACGCTCAAGACGCAGAAAGTCCTCGCGCGTGAAATTTGTGCCGTGCCGCTCGTTAAATGACTGAATTATCTCTGAAAGCGACTGCTCCTCCTCCTCTGTGTATGGGTTCGCCCCAAACTCAGTGATCGGTGTAAGCGCAGCATCCTGCCCCGGTTCGAGCGACGCGCTGCCTGACTCTTCAGTCTGCAAACGAAACGCTGACAATTTCAGCATATCGTCAGTGATTGTGATGTCCGCTGGAACATCACGTGACGGCAGCAGTTTCGATAACCACGACGAGTAGGCGTACAGTTTTTCTAACCATGGATCTTCGAGAGACACGACCTGTGCGACGAAACTGTAGAACCTAAGAAAACTGCGAATAAGTTGACGAAACCCTTCTTTGTCTTCTTCGTTCTCGTCCAGCGTGAACCGCTCAACAGCGAGACGAACAGTGCCTTCCAGCACGACACGGTCTTGCGTTGTTAAATTGCCTTTGAAAAATCCTTCAGCAAAAGACACGACCTCGCCCTTCTGAACGTAGACCGAATCCATAATGCGAGTTTCAAGATCGTAGACCTGATTGAGATCGGTCCTCTCCTCCAGCGCCGTCGTCTCAAAATAGGGAGAAAACGCACCCTTGATATCCTCAATTGTGTTTTGAAAATCTAGAATGAACGTCTTCGTTTTGTTCGTGAATGTGCGATTCAAGCGCGATAGGGTCTGAACGACCTGCAGTCCCGCCAATTTCTTATCCAGATACATGGCAACAAGTTTTGGTTGATCGAACCCTGTTTGATATTTTTCAGCGACGACCAGCACCTGATACGCAGCAGAATCAAAATTGCTGGGCAGTTCGGTCTCGGGAAAACCGTTAGCGCTCGCCTCGGTCCACTCCTTGCCATCAACGTGCAGATCGCCTGAAAACGCGACCAGCGCTTTGAGGTTCGAATATCCCTTCTCAGAGACGTATTTGTTGATGTGCTGCCAATAGCGCAGTGCATGTTCCCTGCTTTGGGTCACGACCATCGCTTTTGCCTGCCCATTCAACTCCTTGGACACGTGCCGCCTGAAATGCTCGATGATCACCTCCACTTTCTGGTCGATAGCGGTCGGATGCAGAGACGCGAAACGTGCAACACGCGCCTGTGCCCTGCGCCCTACGAACTCAGGATCATCCTCGATCGTCTTCTCAAGTTGGTAGTACGCCTTGTAGGTCGTGTAATTCTGGAGAACGTCCAGAATGAACCCCTCTTCGATCGCCTGACGCATCGAGTACAGGTGAAAGGCGTGGGGTTTTCCGTCGCTTCCGATCTTACCAAATCGCTCAAGCGTCACGTTTCTAGGCGTCGCAGTGAACGCCAAGAACGAGATGTTTTTCTGCGGTCCACGCGCCTTCTGATGCGCGAGAATCAAATCCTCAATATTCTCAGAAGAATTCTCGTCCCGTGTCAGCGCATCAGTCATCGCCTGCGCTGCCTTGCCTGACTGTGAACTGTGCGCTTCGTCGATGATAACGGCGAAGTTCTTAGATGCCTGTCCCGATATCGCCGCCAGATGCTCTGTTCCAAACTTCTGAATCGTCGTGATGATGATCCGAGCGCCCTGCTGAATTGCTTCTTTCAGATCGCGTGACGTGCCATCGATCTTTTTTACGACGCCTTGAACCTGCGCAAACCCACTGATGGTGTCCTGCAACTGACGGTCCAAAATCAACCTGTCCGTCACAATGATTGCTGTGTCGAAGATAGGTTTATCGGCATCGTCGTGCAGCGTAACGATCTGATGGGCAGTCCACGCAATGGTGTTCGATTTGCCAGATCCAGCGCTGTGCTGAATTAGATAGTTGTGCCCTGACCTGCGCTCCTTGGCATCGCTGAGAATGCACCGCACGACATCCAACTGCTGGAAGCGCGGGAAAATGAGACTCTCTTTGTCGTCTTTTTTCTCTAAGTGGATATAGCGCCCGATCAGATCGAGCAGAACCTCACGTGAGAACACCGCCTTGGTCTCGGGTAGGTCTTTGTAAAGGTAGGCGACGCGATATTCATTTGTGACATTCGGGTTTCCCGCGCCACCGTCGCGACCACGGTTAAACGGCAGAAACCGAGTTTTTCCGTTCATTAGACGGGTCGTCATTGAGACGTTGTCTTGATCAACCGCGAAGTGAACGATTGCGCCACGCTTGAACGTCAGCAGCGGTTCGCCCGCAGGTGAACGATCGTAGCAATATTGCTTCTCAGCGTGCTTGAACGTCTGACCAGTGAGGTGGTTTTTGACCTCGAGAGTTGTGACGGGGATGCCGTTCACAAACGTAGCAATATCAATCGAGTTTGCGTTCTTCGACGAGTATTTCACCTGCCGCATGACCGACAGAATGTTCGCTTCGTACAGTCGCGTCAGTTCAGCATTGAGATTTGACGCAGGTTTGAAAAAACACAGCGCCAGATTGATGTTCGGTATGATTTTTAGACCGTCGCGCAGCACCTTGTGTGTCGCGTTGTCTTTCAGCAGTCTTTCCAGACGTTTGAGAACCTCGCCTTCTGCATTTGCGCTGTAATGATCCGTGAGCGCCTTCCATGCAGCGGGTTGTGTGCTTTTCAGAAACCGAAACAGCAGTTCTTTGTCGATCGCGAGCGCCACGTCATAGTCAGTCGCGCTAGTGCGCTCGACATATCCCTGATCATTAACCAGACATTTGACGATATGCTCTTCGAACACCTTTTCGAGGTGGATATTCGCGGTGGTGTGTACGTCTGTCATGCGCTCACCGTTGCCTGAACAGCGTCCAATCGACGCTCAGCAGTACCTGCTTTGACCCACTTGCTGACGTCGACCTGCCCAGTGACAGCAGCAGTGATCAAGGAGGAGCGGTATTCACGGAGACGATCGATCGACACTCGCGTCTTGTCGCGGATGTGGTCAATGCGTGCAGTCTCACGATCTAGAAAATCAGCGATTGCACGTTGGGAATAAAGATCAGTGATTAAAATGGGGAAGTCGAGAACTGCGCGTTCTGATACTCTGCGCAAACCCCCTGAACCGGTCATGCTCGCAATTGCTTTGTTTCTGAATTCTTCCGAACAGAAGATGTATCTCAAATAACGTCTCTCTATAACCGCATCATGGGGTCGCAACACAAGCACTTCGGACGTTGCAAAACCAGCACCATTCTCTAAATTTCCAGCAATCGCTTTTTTTCCGTTCTCGAAACATGGCGTCACCTTTGCCAGTAGAACGTCTCCATCCTCAAAGTAGTTGTATGATCCGCCAACAACCTCAGAGAACACCTTAGTTTCTAAGTCTTTGAGACCCCCGAGACCATCTTCCAACGCGTCCATCGGCGCGAAAGACACCAGCGCATCTGGATTACGTTTGAACCTCGCATTAACACGCGGCGAAGAACTCAGACCGAAACGGAGGCGCTTCACTCCACCACCTCCTTCAACAGCGAGACGATCTCTGCTTCGAGCGTCACCAGTGACTGCGGAGGTTATGACGGCGGATCTTTTCTCCCCCAACAACTCCACCAAACGCTGCTTCTTTTCAATCAGCAGATCAATGCGTGCGGTCTCACGATCTAGAAAATCAGCGATTGCACGTTGAGTAGGGAGGTCGGGGCGATACACCCAGTCATTCGGGAAATCCGAGAACTTTATTGACTGCCGAACGCCACCGCCGAGCGAGTAGTAATGCTTTGCGATGTCGAGAGCGAGTAGTACGTAGAACCAAAAGCGTGGGTCATTGTCACGGCAAACTTCTACTGCGTCATAGGCAGACGTTATGATTCCGCGCTGAGTAACCAAACCCTGCCTAAGACTTCGCTTGTCATTCTGAAGGTCGGTCAGTCGCAGGACGATATTGCCATTTTCAACAATCTGATACCCTTCAAAATTCTCTGGGAGCAATCCATCCGAAGTATTGATGTCCTTTGTTACGATGCGTCCATAACTCAGCGAAAGGAGGTTATCCTCCTTCATGCCCTCGTTTTTGTGTCCTTTACGGACCCGAAAAACCTGGTGCAGTTTGTCTAACTGCCAATCAGCGGGTTTGGATGCGCTATGGACACGCTCTTGTAGGGTGATCACTCCACCACCTCCTTCAACAGCGAGGCGATCTCTGCTTCGAGCGATTTCAACTCAGCATCGATTTCCTCAAGCGGGCGTGGCGGAACGTATTTGTAGAAGTAGCGATTGAAATTGATTTCATAACCGACGCGACCGATCTCACCGTCCTTGTCGTCGGTGTAAGATTTATCAACCCAAGCGTCAGGCACGAACGGGGTCACCTCGCGCGCAACGTATTCTTCCCAGTCATCACCTAGCGGGACTAGTTCATGATCGCGCAGATCCGCATCCGCCTCGGGATGACCATCCTTGTCAGTGCAGACCACGGCATCTTCGTCCCGCTCTGAAAGCGCCGACAGGATCGCCTTTTTGACAGGAGCACCAACCTTGACGTTCATTTGCCGTAGCGCCTTCTCGAGCACCTTAGAGAACTCCTCGCGATCTAACCAGCGCTTGCCCTTAGGCAGACCTTTCGCGAGGGAGGACAAAATACCCTCCTGCTCATCCGCTTCGAGTTTCAGAAACACCTTTGAAAGGCACAGAGCGTCGACCTTGTCCTGGGTCACGTCGAACGCGAGTTTAAGCGGTCTCTCGACACGAATTTCCCGATATCCAAAATCGGTGGTCGAAAAGACCTTAGAAAACTCGCTCGACCCTGAATCATCACTCAGCATCTCAGCATAAACGCGCGTTATCTCGTCACATGCCTCGGTGGGAATCTCACGACGCTTCGAACCAAGACTCTTGCGCATTGACTTCCAGAACCGCTCACCAGATGCGTCGATCAGTTGGACCTTGCCACGACGCTTCTTGGTTTTTCGGTTCGAGAGCAACCACACATAGGTCTGAATGCCCGTGTTGTAGAATAGGTCAGTAGGCAGCGCGATGATCGCTTCGACCCAATCATTTTCCAGCATCCAACGACGAATTTCACTCTCGCCTGACCCTGCACCACCAGTGAACAAGGGCGAACCGTTCATGACGATGCCGATGCGCGAACCCTGCTCGTCATTGCGCATTTTTGCGATCATGTGCTGCAGAAAGAGCAACTGACCGTCTGACACGCGAGGCAAACCCGCACCAAACCGACCACGCTCACCGAGCGTTTTCGCTTCAGCGACAATGTCGTCCTGATATTTTTTCCAGTCCACACCATAAGGCGGATTGGACAGCATGTAGTGAAAACGCTTGCCGCTGTGCGCGTCCTGCGTGAGCGTGTTGCCGAAAGCGATGCTGTCTGGGTCGTGACCAGTGACAAGCATGTCCGATTTGCAGATAGCGAATGATTCTGGATTGAGTTCCTGCCCAAATAATTCAACGCGTATTTTCGGATTCAGCGCATGCATTTCCATCTCAGCGAGAGAGAGCATGCCACCAGTGCCTGCTGCGGGGTCATAGACCTGTCTGATGACCCCCGCGCCCGTTAGCGCGTCTCGATCGTTGACCAGCAGCAGCGAGACAATGAGACGGATGACTTCCCGCGGCGTGTAATGCTCACCCGCGGTTTCGTTAGAGATTTCGGAGAACCGCCGGATCAAATCCTCGAACAGGTATCCCATCTCAAGGTTAGAGACGGCATCGGGATGCAGATCGATCTGGGAGAACTTTTCGAACACCAACCAGAGCAGACCAGACTCATTGAGACGCTTTAGTTGGTCGGTGAGAAGGAACTTATCGAGGAATATATCCCGCGTGTTCGCGCTAAATTTGGTGATGTAATCGACAAGATTTCTATGAATGTCTTTTGGGTCTTGCCCTTTCAGCGTCGCAAAAGTGAATCTGCTGGTGTTGTAGACCTTCACATCCTTGCCGACGCATCCGAACAAAACCGCATCGCGCGCAGCATCGTCCATCTCCGCAGGCAGCGATTTTGCCGTATCCAGCACCGCAGATTTCGTCGCTTCTAGAATGCAATCGAGGCGTCGAAGCACCACAAACGGAAGGATAACCTAGCCGTACTCAGACTGTTTGAAGTCACCTCTGAGTAGTTCAGCGATCGACCAAACTAATGATCCAAGCGATTTGACGTCTGAACTGGACATAAAACTACCTTTTGATATTTTTAGGTGTCCGCTCGTGTCGGAATGCCCATTCACACATCTTGCCTCACAAGGGGTGTCGGATCAAGAGAATGGACCCTATTTGACCACGCTTCTGGTGACTCGTCGAATCGCGAAGAACCGCTCAAATCGAATTTAGAGTGGGCAGGCAGACCCACTCATGATCCGGGGACGCAGGCGCTGGGAATCGCTCTCAATGTGCAGGCGGTATCTGCATGGGAAACAGGAAGGTCAAACCGCTCTCGATTGAGTGCATCTCGAGAATCCCTGCGCACAAGACCGTCACTTCATAGTCATCTGCTGGAATTGCTGTCAGCATTTTTAAGGGCAACATAAAAACGAATGGGGCACTGATGCGCGCGCTAATTTTGAATGCAAACTCTAAACCACCATATGCACTTTTTTCTTTGGTTTCGAGTGACGCGAGACCCACTTCAGTGTTCGACCCATCGATTTTTACACTTTCTATTTTGGCGATTTTTGCTGTTTTTTTCAGACGATGTACCTGCTTCCGACACAACATGAATCTCGCGGCGCAGTCTTGAGACATAATTGCATCGACGTCTGTAAGTTTTCCTATAGGAAATCTTTCAACATCTTTTAGATCGCGTAGTTCAGTCTGTTCACCATTAACCCAATTGAGACATTTTTTATTATCATCCAACAAATTCATCCGTAGACACTTGATGTCGCGCATAGAAAGTCTTTCGTTCTCAGAAAAGTTTTCATTCAGTGTTCCGATGACCGCGTAACCAAACTTTTTGTATTTCCAACCGACACGCTTTTTCTTTTCTTTTATACATGTGCGATTGCATGGCATCACGAGGAACTGATTAGGTGCTAACAAAACAACATCTTCACAACGATCTTCAAACAGTTGAAGTTTTCTCACTGCATCTAATGTTGCGTATGTAGTCATGATCACAAACCGCTCACATTGACGGTGAGATACTTCTTCATTGAATCGATAGCATTATTAAATTCATCGATAGTTTCTTTTGGCACGCTTGACATATCGCTAGGGAACGAAACGACGATTTCGTTCTTTATAGACACTATTTTTATTTGCTTTAATGCTGGAAAGATATTTTGCAAATCTTTCAGTTGTGTCGCGGGACTAATTTTACATTCTTTAATGCAACGCGCTGTTATGTCGACATCTTGCTTCGAAATCTCATAGAGCGTTGCGTAAGAAGCAGGCAGCATCAGAACATTTTCTGGGTTAGTCAGAACTGTATTTCTTGCAATCTGGCGCAACTTGCTGATCACGCTACCTGACAATATATTTTTCTCTTCTAGGTATTTTGTGAGAGAAATGCTGTCTGCTCTACATAGAGTATTTTCTGCTTCTAGAAGGAGCATTGCTGTTTCGATGATGCTAGATGCTGCTTTTCTCCAAGATGCTGTAATATTATGTTTCATTTTTTCAAGCATGTTGTCTTGCTTGTTGATAAGGACAATGTTGTTCGTTTCAGCGGTTTTTGCATTAGTTTTCATAGTTAGTCTTTTTTCTCTTTAGTTAATTCAAGAACACAACGCTCTTGATATAACCAATGTACGACGATCGCTGATATTCAGCGCCGACAACGATTTTTGAGTTTGCTAGGTTTAGGTTGTCCACATTTGACGCGTGGCGATTGACCAGAAAACTGGTCTTATTTTCATATAGGAAATATTCTTGGGGGTGGACGTGGAAGAACGTAAGCGATGGAGCGGCGACGGCGATTACGTCCTACCTGCTGGGTTTGTAGAACCGTACCGTCTGTGGTTCGAGTACCTGAAATCCGCTTATGCCGACGAGACGATCAAAGTCGACAAACCACACTACGCTGCTTGGGGCGAAGTTCAGAAAATCACATTCAACAAATGGTGGGTCACGAACTGGCAATCGCTCTTTGCTGTTAAGGCACGAAAGGTAAGCGTCATTCAGGGAGGACCGCCACAATCGGCACCTGACACCCTCCTCCTGCGTATCCCGCTCTTAGGTTCGACAGACGATCTTTTGAAGCAGGTGCGTTCAATTCTCGCTAAGCACGAAATTGTCGCGGGAGGCATCAGCGGGCACGAACAAGGGCGATTCAAACTGATCGATGGGTATCAAAAGGGGTTTCTTAACAATCTAGATCGCACCCGCCGCTATCTGCGCCTGTACCAATTTTGGTTGAAGCACGCAGACAAAGATCAGAGAAAGCGCCTTGATGCTGCTGCTCGTGATTTCTTTCACTGGGGGCAGACGCGAAAAGAAACTCTGGCAAAGCAGATCTGGACGAAACCTCGCCCTCACGTCGACGTGCCTGAGTTTTATAAGGTTTATGTCGCGTGGTTAAACGCGCAACGATCTGAAAAGAAGCGGCAAACCGCTTCACTCTCGCAGAACGAATTCTCGACGAGTGCAAACGGTAGCAGCGCACGAGATGCCCGCCGAATGATTACCAGAGACATCGCCCGCGCTCGCACAATCGCAGAGTTTGCCGCTAAGGGCATTTTTCCAAAGAACTCAGTGCGCTGAAACTACCATAGAGACCACTACGCCTCCCAACCCTCTGCATCCTTCTGTTCTCATCCTACGACGCGCCGACAAGCGTCCTCGCTGACGTCGATATATTTTTGGGTCATTGCCAAAGACGAGTGGCGGGCAAGAGACTGTACATCCCGCATCGATCCACCCACGCTGCTTATTTTTTTTGCCCATTTTGTTATGGCGGTTCTTCTTCCACTGTGACTGGAGGCACCGATAAAACCCAGATCCCGATATAGATTAAAGAAAAAGTTCACGACCACCTGCGCTGACATTCCCTCACCACGCTGACTGAGCAGAATGACGCCCTTTCGATCGCCCTCCAATGCTTCCAGCGACGTCTTAAGACGAACACTCATAAAGACCACACCACCCGATTTACCCTTCGACACTCGATTTTCGAGTCGTATCGCGTCAATCTCTCCGTCACACCCCAGCACCATCGACCATTCCAGCAGAGCAATTTCCTTTGCACGTAATCCCGCATCAACGCTGAGCAAGAACATCAGCGTATTTCTTGCTGCGTTTCTCCGAGACCCTAGAACCGCGAGGACAGTTTTTTGCTGATTTTCCGTAAGAATTTTTGCCTGCTTTGTAAGTGACATTTTTGGTTTCGCACCTTTCGTTAGATTTGTGCCAATTCCATCACCTTCCTAACAAATGGCAACCAGCATTACATCCAGCAGCAGCACAAAACAGCACCGATTCAATGACTTAAGTCACCGTCATTAGATAATGCCAATTTTATAATGAATTTTTTGGTCGGACCGTCTTTGGAGCAAGATTCTGTACATGAATCAGATCGCACGCAGAAATCCGAGAGTTGTTCGAATTCCACTTGAACTAGACAGACGAACAAAACATCTGCGTCAGTCCGTCTCCAACGTTTGTGTCGAAGAAGATGCAGTAAATTTATTTTTCAAAACGCCGCGGTGGAGTGCCTCATTTGTATAAATAAATCATACACAGGAGGTATTTATGCATTTTTCAAAACACTACGATGCTCCATCTTCAAGGGACTATCAAAAAGCAATCCGAGATTGGATTACGCCGATAAACCAATGGCGTCGCCCTTATGCCGTCACCCTGACCATGAAACAGCACGCCATGGTCGCTGATGGCGCCAACAGCACCTTGCTTCGCCTTGACCCAACCATCGCTCAGAACAACCTTCGCCGCTTCCTGAACACCCTGAACAAGAAGGCGTTAGGTCATGTCGCTGATCGGCACGGTCGGAAGATCCCTGTCATTCCAGTCCTGGAAGGCGGAAACGGTAAGCGCCTTCACTACCACCTGATTCTGGATAATCCCTTTGAAGGCGACACCGAGGATCGCTTCTCGACTCTTATCCGCCTCGCCTGGTCGAAGACTCTCTGGGCAGACCGCGAGATCGATATCCAACCTGACTGTGATGCGGGTTGGATCGACTACATCACAAAACTTAAAGACAAACCCAACATCGCCGATTCCATAGACTGGATGAACCTGACGCCCCCTAGCGTCGCTTCACCGTCAGTTCGTCACCGCTGGGTATAGACCCCTTTAGACGCATTCAGTTTTCAGGTCCAAACAAAGTGACTGGAATTCGTTCCAGTCCTTGATGAAGAGTAATGCCTGAATCAAACACATAAATAACCAGAAGATAATAAACCTGACCAGATAGAAGAGAGACCACTTATGAAACAGAACGCAATATTAACCAACTTTAATGTTCCACCATCAACGCGATCTAGATTTGACCAGTTATGTCATGTGACCAGAAGAACTCGAACATCTGTCCTGATTGAACTTATGGAAGATTATGTTCTGACAAATGGACCCACCCTTCTAGGCAAGTTCAACGCGCTTAATATCCTTGCCAGCGCGCCACTAAATTTAACACCTACCGTGAATCTAGAACGCACTTAAGCGCCTTCACCCAACCAACAATTTCTTATAAGAAAACCACCGGAGAATAAAAATGCTCACCACATCCCAAGTCCCAAAAACCAAGCAAGAACTGATTCAGTCGCTACAAAAAGCGAACTTCAAATCATTTCACGTCTATGAAAACGTTGATTTGCTCAATTTTCCGAACAAAAGCGAGTTGCAGAAGATGAGTGCCTGCGTGATCGTGATCAGACCCATTTAATCGCCAAACGTTTCCAGACCATCCTTGCGTATCGCAAACGTCTTCAACGCCGCCCTTTCTAGCATTCGCATGTCGATGTGACCGTAGTGATTCTCGATATTCGCGACTGATGTTCCAGCAATTCTTGAAATCTCGAAATGAGATACCTCTGCTCTAAGTCTGCAAGTGATCCCAAAGTGCCTGAGTGAGTACCAAGTGATGTTTCGCTTCTTGTAATCGATATCGATCCCGTTCATCAGATTTTTCCAATGCCCATACCATTTTTGCTTGCTTAGTTTTGTCTTCTTTCCGACAGCAGTGAATATGTAGTCGCTCTTCGATGTTTGCCCAGAACGCTCTCGTAGTCGTTCAAAATATTCACCACCCCTGCTGACGACTTTCCTGCTGCGATTTGTATTTGCTATCTCAGCGCGGACATTGATTGTGACGAGAGAAATTTCTCTTTCATCGTCACTATACGTATTTTTGATGCTTTCGATGTCGCCCCATACCAGATTCCATAACTCACCGACGCGAAGCATTGTGTTCGCCGCAATCAAAATGCAGTCGCGTACAAGCAGTCTTTCGTTTCTTTCATTTACATCAGCGCAGTGCTTCTCAGACACGTACGTGCGCATAAAACGCACCAGCGCATCGTATTCTTCCAGCGTAAAAACACCTCGCCGCTTGACCTCTTCCTTTTGATCTATGTCGAGTTTTCTAAAATAGAACTTCTGAAAATGTGAAATGAGTTTTTCACGATAAGCGAATGCCATCATGTGATTTATCGTCGATTGTTCGTTTGCAATCGTGATGTCGCGAACGCCAGAAGATGTTTTCTTGCGGTAATTCGCGTAGTCATGCAGAGAATTTTCATCAAGTTCTGACAACTTCAGGTTCTCGCCCTTGTACGCGAGCAAGTGCTTTATCTGAGACTTGATTGTTACGAGACGACCCGCAGTGATGTTGCCGAGTTCAACATCCTCCTGACGCCAATCAACATATTTGTCAGTGAGTTCTTTGAGATTGATGCCGAATATTTTTCTACCATTCGCTACATCACCCATTATTTTCAGAACTTCCTCTTCCGCTCTGATGACAGCGGTATCTAAGTCCTTAGTTTTTAGAGTTTTTCGGACGTACTTTGCCTCTGCTGCCACCCACATGCGCAGTTGCCAGAAATCGCCTGATGCATCTGTACGAAAGATTTTTGCACGACCGTTTAGAACGTCGTGTTCGTCTGTGTGAAAAGCAGACTTGTTTTTTCGAACACGCCGCGTTGTTGCCATGCTCGCTTTTCCTTACGATTCATCGTGACCAGCGTTTCTTTGTAAGAAACTTTGCCCAGTGAAACACAAACCGTAAGAAAATCAATGCGACTTTAAAAAGTTGGTAAGTACTTTGTAAATTATTAGTTGTTATAAATCAATGACTTAGAATCGATTTATTATTCCCATTCGATGGTGCCCGGCGGCTTGCTGGTTACGTCGTAAACCACGCGGTTGACGCCTCGGACCTCGTTGATGATCCGGGTGGCACAGCGGCCTAGGACCTCCCAAGGGAATTCGAAGAAGTCGGCGGTCATGCCGTCGGTAGAGGTGACGGCGCGCAGGGCCAGCACGTCTTCATAGGTGCGGGCATCACCCATGACGCCGACGGTCTTGACCGGCAAGAGGACGGCAAAGGCTTGCCAAATCTTGTCATAGAGACCGGCCTTGCGGATCTCTTCCAGATAGATGGCGTCGGCCTGTTGCAGGGTGGCGACCTTCTGGGGCGTGATTTCGCCGGGGATTCGGATGGCGAGGCCCGGTCCAGGGAACGGGTGGCGATCAACAAAGGCCGGGGCCAGACCCAGCTCGACGCCCAGAACCCGCACCTCGTCCTTGAACAGTTCGCGCAAAGGTTCGACCAGCTTGAGCTTCATAAAGTCAGGCAGGCCGCCGACATTGTGGTGGCTCTTGATCACCGCCGATGGGCCGCCGCGCGCCGACACGCTCTCGATCACGTCGGGATAGAGCGTGCCTTGGGCTAGGAAGGCCGCGCCGTCGATCTTGGCTGCTTCGGCGTCGAAAATTTCGATGAACAGACGGCCAATGGTCTTGCGCTTGACCTCTGGGTCGCTGACCCCAGCCAACTGCCCCAAGAAGGTGTCCTTGGCGTTCACATGGATTAGGGGGATCTTGTAGTGCTCGTTGAACAGGCTAACCACCTGCTCGGCCTCATTATGGCGCAGAAGGCCCGTATCAACGAAGACGCAGGTCAGTTGCTCGCCGATGGCCTCGTGGATCAGGACCGCCGCAACGGAGCTATCGACGCCGCCGGACAGGCCGCAGATCACCTTGCCGTCACCGACCTGAGCGCGGATCTTCTCGACCATTTCACGGCGAAACGAGGCCATGGTCCAGTCGCCGCTCAGGCCCGCAATGCCGTGCGTGAAGTTGCGCAAGATCTTGGCGCCATTGGGCGTATGGGCCACCTCGGCATGGAACTGCACGCCATAGAAGCGGCGCGCCTCGTCGGCGATGGCCGCATAGGGCGAGCCCTCGGAGGTGGCAATGACCTCAAAGCCGGGCGGAATAGCGGTGACACGGTCGCCGTGGCTCATCCACACCGTCTCGCGGGGGCTAAGACCGGCAAACAGCGGGCTGGGCTTGATGATGTCGATTTCGGCGCGGCCAAATTCACCGTGATGACCGCTCTCCACGGCGCCGCCAAGCTGGGCGCAGAGGGCCTGCTCGCCATAGCAGATGCCCAAGACCGGAACGCCCATCTCGAACAGGCGCTGCGGCGCGCTCGGGCTCTCATAGTCGGTGACGCTGGCTGGACCACCCGACAGGATGATGGCCTTGGGCGCATAGGCATCGAGGATGGCCTCGACCTTGTCATAGGGGTGGATTTCGCAATAGACGCCGCTCTCGCGCACGCGGCGAGCGATCAGTTGCGTGACCTGGCTACCGAAATCGACGATCAGCACGCGCTGATGACCCGTGCCTGCGGGGGCGGCGATGGAAGCAGTCGTCTGGGTCATGGGCGCCTTTCAAACAGGGCTATGAAGAAGCCATCGGTCCCGGTGCGGCGGGGCGAGAGCTGGAGTTGATGGCAACGGGCCAAGGTGCTGATCCGCTCGCGCCCTGCGGGGGTCAAGCCCGGACAGGTGGCGGCAACATCGGCAATGGACAGGGGCTGGAACTGCGGGTTCTTGGCGGCAAAGCGGGCAACGACATTGCCATTCTCGGCGGCCAGCACCGAACAGGTGACATAGGCCAGAACCCCGCCCGGTTTCACAAAGGCCCCTGCATCGGCCAAAATCCGAAGCTGAAGGGCAGACAGGCGGCGAAGATCATCCGCCGTCAGACGCGCCGCGCCCTCGGGGTGACGCCGCCAAGTGCCAGAGCCGCTGCAAGGGGCATCAACCAGAACCCGGTCGGCGGCGGATTTCAGGTCTTCGACCGGATCACCCTTGGCCCCGATCTTGCGAAGGTCAGCCTCGACCCCTGCCCGCTTGAGGCGCGGTTCGATAGCGGCGAGGCGGCGATCATCAATGTCAAAAGAGACCATGCGGCCGCCCTTGAGACCTGCAGCTAGGGCCAAGGTCTTGCCCCCGCCCCCGGCGCAATAGTCGATGACGGTCTGACCCGGCTGGACGTTGCAGAGCGCGGCCATGATCTGGCTGCCCTCGTCCTGAATCTCGAAGGCCCCTTCCTTGAAGATGTCGAGGGCTTGGATATCGTCGCCGATGGCCAGACGCAGACCCGCGCTAGCAAAAGGCGTTGGCTCAGCCTTGATGCTGAGATCGGCCAAGGCGGCCTGAACCGCGACCGGAAAGGCCGACAACAGATTGACCCGAATATCCAGCGGTGCACGGCTTTGCAGCAGAGACCGCGTCTCGACCTGCCAGTCCTTGCCAAAGGACCTTCCCAGTTCGGAGGACAGGAAATCAGGCAGTTGCGGTGAGGCATCATTGGCCGCGTCCAGCGCCGCCAACTCGTCCGCCGTCAAGGAGGCTGGCCCATAGCTGATGCCGCTAAATAGGGCCTGAACCCCGTCAAGCTCCAGCCCATCATCCTGCATCAGGGATACGGCCACCATCAGCCGCCCGCCCCGCGCCGGAGCGCCTTGGCGAAGGCAGGCATAGACCCGCTCTGCAATGGCGCGGCGGTCTCCGGACCCGGCAAAGCGGTGTCCCGCCCCCCAGGTCTTGAGCGCCTTGTCCGCGGGCGCACGCGAGGACATCAATCCGTCCAGAATGTCGATAGCGGCCTGTAGTCTTGCGGTTGGGGTCACACACTGCTCGGATAGTTGGGGGCTTCGCGGGTGATCAGCACGTCATGGACGTGACTTTCACGCAGGCCAGCGCCCGTTATGCGGATGAAGCGCGCACGCTCTTGGAAAATAGGAATGGTCGCGGCCCCGACATAGCCCATCGAGGCCCGAAGACCGCCGACGAGCTGATGCAGGATCGCGCCGACCTGGCCCTTATAGGGGACCTGGCCCTCGATACCTTCGGGCACGAGCTTGAGGGTGTCGGACACTTCCTTTTGGAAATAACGATCCGCCGACCCCCGCGCCATGGCCCCAACCGAGCCCATGCCGCGATAGGCCTTGTAGGAGCGGCCCTGATAGAGGAACACCTCGCCCGGTGCCTCATCGGTGCCCGCAAACATCGAGCCCATCATGACGGTTGAGGCGCCCGCCGCGATGGCCTTGGCCACGTCGCCTGAATATTTAATACCGCCGTCGGCAATGACCGGAACGCCGCTGGCCTTAGCGGCGCGCACGGCGTCAGTAATGGCGGTCAACTGAGGCACGCCCACGCCCGCGATCATGCGGGTGGTGCAGATCGAGCCAGGACCAATCCCGACCTTGACCGCATCGGCCCCTGCATTGATCAGGGCCATGGCCCCGTCATAGGTGGCGACATTGCCGGCCACGAGCTGGACGCGGTTATTCTCGCGCTTGACCCGTTCAACGGCCTGAGCGACCTGAATGGAGTGGCCATGGGCAGTGTCGATCACCACCACATCCACGCCCGCATCGATCAGGGCCATGGTCCGCTCAAAGCCGACATCGCCAACGGTCGAGGCGGCACCGACCAGAAGGCGGCCCTTCTCATCCTTGGCGGCGTGGGGGTGGGCCTGCGCCTTTTCCATGTCCTTGACGGTGACCAGACCGACGGCGCGGTAGTCATCATCGACCACGATCAGACGCTCGATCCGGTGACGCTGCAGCAGGGCGCGGGCCTCTTCCGGTGCAATCCCTTCGCGAACCGTAATCAGATTGTCCTTGGTCATCAGCGCCGAGGCTGGCGTTTCCGGATCAGTGGTGAAGCGCATGTCGCGGTTGGTCAGGATGCCGACCAGACGGCCCGTCTCACGCTCGACCACGGGAAAGCCCGAAATCTGACGCTGCGCGGTGATGGCCCGAACGGTCCCGAGGGTGGTGTCCGGATTGATGGTCATCGGATTGATGACCATGCCGCTCTCATAGCGTTTGACCTCACGAACCTGATCGGCCTGTTCGGCAACCGTCAGATTGCGGTGCAGGATGCCGAGGCCACCGGCCTGCGCCATGGCAATGGCCAGCCGACTTTCCGTCACCGTATCCATGGCAGCGGACACGATGGGAATGTTCAGACTGATCGCTTGTGTAAAGCGTGTGGCGGTGTTCACCTGCCCCGGCATCACATCAGATGGACCGGGTTCAAGCAAAACGTCGTCGAAGGTAAGCCCCTCGCGAATCTCCATAGGAAGTCTCCGTTTTGCGAGCCGCGTATAGCGCAAGAAGCGCTATAACGATAGAGCGGAATGGCGAAAGTTAGACCAAGCGGCCTTTAAAGCCGGTCGCGACCAGATAGACCTCAGAGCTTTCCGCTCGACTGGCCTTGGGTTTGACGTGCTTGACCTCGGCAAAATTGAGCTTGAGGGACAGGAGCACCCCCTCCATCTCGCCGCCTTGGAAGGCCTTGGTCACGAAGGTGCCGCCGGGGCGCAGGGTCTCGAGCGTGAAATCCACCGCCGCCTCGATCAGGCCGACAATGCGTAGATGATCTGTCTGGCGGTGTCCCATGGTGTTGGGGGCCATGTCAGACAGGATAACATCCGGCGCGCCGCCCAAGAGCTCGATCAAGCGATCGCCGCACGCTGGATCGGTGAAATCCATCTGGATCATGGTCGCAGGCGGCATGGGCTCGACATAGAGCAGGTCGACGCCAACCACATTGGACGCCCCCTTGGCCAGAGCCATCTGGACCCAGCCACCCGGCGCACAGCCAAGGTCGATGATCCGCTGGCCCTGTTTGAGGAAATGATACTTATCGTCCAGTTCCAGAATTTTGAACGCCGCCCGTGAGCGATAGCCCTTGGCCTTGGCCGCCGTAACGAACGGGTCGTTCAGTTGGCGCGAGAGCCAAGCCTGAGACGACTGGGTCATCTTGTTGCCCTTGATCACCCGCACGGCCTTGGGACGGGTTCCGACCTCCTTGCCACGGGTCGGGGCCTTGACCAGACGCTTGCGCTCTTGCGGCGGGGTTTCGGGTTTATCAGTACTCATGGGGGTTAGTCTAAGGCAGTTCGGTTCGGAAGCGAAGCGGCGAACGACGAGCAAGTGGCACAACTCCCCCTTCCGTTTCCCCGGCGCAGGCGGGGGTCCAGAACCGCTTGGCTCCGACCGATAGCTGGCCCTCATCTGGATCCCCGCCTCCGCGGGGAACAGGGAGGAGAGAGAGGTGGATGCGCCCCCCTCACCCAACCCTCTCTCCCAAGGGGGCGAGGGCTAAGAACAGAAAAGCCCTCTCCCTGAGGGAGAGGGTTGGGTGAGGGCCTCGTTTGTTTAGAGACCTCAAACCGTCTGCACAGCCTTGCCATGACGCGACCGGCGACGGCGCGGGCGTTTTTTGCGGTTCTTGTCAGACATGAGCGTCAATAACAGACCTTCACGCAAACCGCGGTCAGCCACGCGGACGCGGGCACACGGCCAAACCTCTTGCACAGCCTGCAAGATCGCCGCCCCCGCCAAGACCAGATCGGCACGATCTGGGCCGATGCAGGGCTGAGCGGCGCGCTCCGACGGGAGCTGCTTCAAGAGGCTCAGGGTCGCGACCTCGCAGTCCTCGCGGCGCATCCACAGGCCATCAATCTGGGTTCGGTCATAGCGGCGTAGGCGAAGATGCAGACCCGCAAGGCCAGTTATGGCCCCCGACGTTCCGACAAGATGGGCCTGTCCGCTTTCGAAAATGGGCCTCATAGGATCGGCATGGGTGAAGGCTTCAATGCGAACCTTGACGTCCTCGACCATGGATCGGAACCAAGCCTCACCCTGATCGGGGCGCTCGGGGAACCGCTCAGCAAGACTAACCACACCCACCGGCAAGGAGATCCAAGCCCGGATGGGCAAGGCCGACGGCATGAAATCTCGAGCCTGGACATCCAAGGCCTTGTCGGTCAAATCAACCCAAGACAGCTCGGTCGATCCTCCGCCTACGTCTATCACCAGAGCCGCTAGCGAATCGCGGTCGAACAGGTTCAAGCAGCCTGCGACAGACAGTTGCGCCTCTTCTCGCGGGCTGATGACCTGGAGCCGGATGCCGGTTTCCTTAGCCACCCGCTCGACAAACTCCGCGCCATTGCTGGCCGAGCGACAGGCCTGAGTGGCGATAGCCTTGACCCGCAAGGTCCGGCGCCGCTTGATTTTCTCAGCACAGATCCGCAAGGCCCCCATGGCGCGGTCCATCGCCCCATCGGCCAAACGCCCTGACTGGCTAAGGCCTTCGCCCAAACGGACAATGCGCGAATAGGACTCGATAACGCGAAAACCGCCCAAAGACGGGGTCGCGATCAGAAGGCGGCAATTGTTCGTTCCCAGATCAACGGCGGCATAGAGCGGCGTCTCCACCGAGACAGGCTCGGCAGACAGTGGCTCGAGGCGGCCGACGGGGTCGGCAGCAGGGGGCGGCGCCTTGTTCATGGCCCAACTCGCGGAAGAGACAGACGGGATCGTCGCCTCGGTTAAAGCGACTGTAGCAACTCGTGGCCCAATCACAACGGTTGGCTTCAAGTCGTCACTTCTTGACGCTCACCCGCGCCTAAACATTTTGCGCGGGCCGAACTGGGTGTATGAATGGAATCATGACGTCACGACTTGCAAAATTTTCGATCGGCCAAGTGGTCAAGCACCGGATTTTCGCCTTCCGAGGCGTGATCTTCGATGTCGATCCGCAGTTCAACAATACCGAGGAATGGTGGAACTCCATTCCCGAAGAGGTGCGGCCGCGCAAGGACCAGCCCTTCTATCACCTGTTGGCTGAGAACGATCAGAACAGCTATGTCGCCTATGTGTCCGAGCAGAACCTCCTGCCGGACGAGACCGGCGAGCCTGTGGGTCACCCCCACACGGCGCTGATGTTCGAAGGCTTCAATGAGGGCCAATACCGCCCGCGTTCACGATTGGCGCACTAGCCCCAGCCTATTGGGTTACGGGCCCTTACGCCGCTCATCCTTGCGCCAGCGAATCGACAGCTTGCGGTCGCCGTCGCCACGCCATCAGGTCGGACAGATCGTCAATGTCCGAGAGGGTTGCCACTCGCCCAGACGGACCGCCGAGGGCAGCTTCCGTGTCGCTCAGGGTCATGGGGTGAGACCAGCGGATCGCCCGGTCAAGGCGAACCGTTCGCGCGCGTCTGGCGCTGAGGGCCAAGAGCCAAAAGCCTCCGTCTGTCGCTGGCCCGAAGGCAACCCCTCGCCTCCGAGCCTTGGCAAAACCTTGGGCGATCAAGGCCCGCGTCATATCGGGCGCGTCAGTCCCAATCACCGCGACCTCTGCGCAGCAATGGTCGCGCAGGGCCCGTTGAAGCTTAAGGCCCAGATCACCCCGCCCTTGAGGCTCAACCCGCACGCCTTGTGGCCAGTCCGGCATAACCGTGTGTCCGCCCGTCATACGCACCACAAGCCGCCAGCGCGGATCAGATAGCTTGAACAGCAAGGAACGGCTCAGACCGCGATAGAACCGCCAGGTCTCGACCGCCCCAAGGCCTTGGGCTAACCGCGTCTTGCCCACGCCAATGGCTGGCCTGCGGGCAAAGACAATCAGGGTCGGCCTAGTCATAGTCGCGGACCAACCGCGCTGGGTCGGCCCCCATCAGATAGCGCAGCAACAGGCTCCAGTTGCGAAGGGTGCGGCTGAAATATCCCGCCCGACGGAACCGCTCAGAACGGGTCAGGATCTTGGCATCTAGCGCGCACAACCGCTTGCGTCCCAACCGACGAACAAGTCCGACATCCTCCATCAGGGGTACGGCCTCAAATCCGCCAGCGGCCTCGTACAGAGCCTTGCTGATCAACAGCCCCTGATCGCCATAGGGCAGCGCCAAAAGGCGGCAGCGCAGCGCGACGCCCGCTTCCCAGACCCTTGCAATAATCGACGGATCATCCAGTTGGAATTTAAAATGGCCCGCAAGGTCTGGCTGCTGGCGAATATGGCTCAAGGCAATCGTCTCCCAGCCCACGGCCAGCCGACTGTCCGCATGCAGGATCAACAGCCACGGACCCTTGGCAACAGCGCAAGCCGCCGCCAACTGCTGTCCCCGCCCCTTGGCTGAGGTAATGATCTTCGCGCCCGCCTCATCAGCAGCCTCAAGCGTGCCGTCGGTGGAGCCGCCGTCACTGATCACTACCTCACGCACCAGACCGTCTACGGCCGCAGGAACGAGCGCCGCCAAGGTCAAGGGAAGGTGGCCCGCTTCATTAAAGGTGGGAATAACGACACTGATCATGCCCCCATCAAGCCTACGCTCTGGACCGGGTCAAGTCTGGTCGGACATTCAAGCCGCCAAAGCGCAAGATTGCCTCTGGACGCGCGCCTTGCTTCAATCCACCGGATCGAACAGGTGAATTTTTCGGGCTGCGAGGCGAAGGATTTGGCCAACCGCGATCGATCCAGCCTCCTGCCGCGCAAGGCTGATCTCGATGCGCTGGTCAGACGCGGTCTGAGCTTCAATCTGAATGACAGGACCCTGCGCCGTCACACGCACAACCTTTGCCTCGAACCCCTCTGGCGCCACGACCAGATCATGAGGGCGAACGAAGGCGGTCTTTGGACCATCGGCGCAGTCCACGGCAAGGCTGACCGAACCACAGACAAAACGCCCGCCGCTGACCGCGCCGTCAAACCGGTTGGTTTCACCGACAAAGCTGCAGACAAAGGCCGAGGCGGGTTGGTCATAGACCTCTTGCGGGGTGCCGACCTGCTCGATGGCGCCCTGATTGAGGATCGCGACCCGGTCGGCCAGATCGAGGGCCTCTTCCTGATCGTGGGTGACGAAGATGGTGGTCACGCCGGTCGCATTATGGATGCGCCGAAGCTCCTTGCGCAGGCTCTTGCGCACCGTGGCGTCCAAGGCCCCAAAGGGCTCATCGAGCAATAGAACCTGCGGCGATACGGCCAAGGCGCGGGCTAGAGCGACGCGCTGGCGCTGGCCGCCGGAAAGCTGGGCCGGATAGCGACCCCCCAGACCGCCAAGCTCGACCAGACCTAACAACTCCTCAACCCGGCGGTTGATCTCCGCCCGCGCGGGCCGGTCCTTAGCCTTACGCACATCCAGACCAAAGGCGATGTTCTTGGCCACGGTCATGTGGCGAAACAGGGCATATTGCTGGAACACAAAGCCCACCTTGCGGGCCGCCGCGCTGGCAAAGGTCACGTCCTGCCCGTCAAAGGCCACCTGCCCGGCCTCTGGGAACTCAAGCCCGGCAATGATGCGCAGCAAGGTGGTCTTGCCAGAGCCCGAGGGCCCCAAAAGCGCCAAAAGCTCGCCCGGCTGGACCTCAAGGCTGACGCCGCGCAGCGCCGGATAGCGTGCGAACTGTTTCTCAACCGATCGGATGGAGATGGTCATGAGGTCGGTGGTCTCCGCAACCGCCTAAGGGATCGTCCGGCTAGTGCCCGGCGCGACGGACCTGAGGCTGCAACATTTCTAGAAGGCCCTTGAGGATCAGGGTCAGGATGGACAGGAGGCACAGAA
>Ga0214919_10002596_pt1 | contig 28177 bp, 24 predicted proteins | sample LL1503_MetaG_FD_177994 | JGI IMG/M metagenome (GOLD analysis project Ga0214919, IMG submission 177994) | Freshwater microbial communities from Lake Lanier, Atlanta, Georgia, United States - LL-1503 | ecosystem: Environmental > Aquatic > Freshwater > Lake | place: USA: Georgia | collected... | reverse complement strand
AATTAATTTTATTATTGATCCAATTTGATACAGAATGTCTTGAAACATTAATATTATTATTTTTATTTATTTCTTTTGTTATTTTAGTGTAAAAATTTTTAGTTTTAGTTAATATATTTTTTTCATACATAGAAATAGCTTCTTTTATTATTTTTAATAAATACATATTTCTTAATTATATTTTTTTTATAAAAAAAGTGAGAATTTTAAATTATATTTGGGTGTAATAGTTTAATTTTTTATTATTGTTTATACTTTTAGTTTGAATAATATAATATTCATTCATATATTTTAATATAACTTTATTAAATAAAAAAATTGAAAAAATTATTATTTATAAAAATTATAAGATTATTTAAAATATTAAATTATGAATAAGGAAATAGAAGTTGGTAAAATATTAGAATCTAAATACAATTGTAGAATAATATTTAATGATGAAAATAATACTTGTTTATTTTCATTAGGAGATATTGGTAAATTATTAAATTTAAAAAATATAAATGATAAACTTAAAAATATTAAAAATAAATTTTTAATTAAGACAAAAACAAAAGGAGGTTTACAGTATATTGTATATATAAATTATATTGATTTATTAAAAATTTTTAATAAAACAAGAAAAATAAATATGATTGATTTAGCAAAAGATTTAGATATGAATATAAATAATGAAATTTTTACATGTATTGAAGCTGATACTATAAAATGTATTTTAGATAGTTTTAAGGGAGAAGAAATGATAGAACAATATAAAATAAATAATTATTATATTGATTTATATTTTCCAAAATATAAATTAGCGATTGAATGTGATGAATACAATCATATTACAATACAAAAATATGATAATGAAAGAGAATATGCAATTAAATTAGAAATAAAAGAAATATATTTTATTAGATATAAACCACAAGATAAAGATTTTAATATATTTAAAATTATAAATGAAATCTATAAATATATTAAAGATTATAAATAATTATTTATTTTTTATTTTAGAACCAATATACTTATAAATTTCTTATAAATTTTTTTATTAAATAAAAAGTTAATAATAATATTAAAATAATAATTAAAAAATAAATAAATTATATAATAATATAAATGAATATATATAATCCATGGGTTAATAATTTTACATTACCTAATAATAATTCTATAATAAATATACAAATTAAAAAAAATAATATAAATACATTAAAATTTAAATACAAAAAAAAATTAAATGGAGATATTAATTTAATAACTTTAAATAAAAATATAAATTATGGTAATGGTTTTGATCACATGAATATTTCAGTCAAAAATGGAAAAGGTTATATAAATCAAATAAGTAGAACATCTAAGTTATCTGGAAAAAATATAATGAATTTGGCTATAAAAATATTACAAAATATAGGTGTCGAATATTGTGAATTAGAAGATAATTCAATATTTTTATGTAAAATACATAATTATAACTCTATTAAAAATATTAGAATAAATTATAAAATAATTACATTATTTAAATTTGGAGAAACTTATTATATGCAATTTGGATTTAAACCTATATATTTTGATAAAAATAATAATACAAATAATATAAATAAAACATTATTTTTTAAAAATATAATAACTAAAATAAAAGAATGTAATTGGAATAATCTTGATTTATTTATGAATAATACAAATATTTTTATTATTGAAAATAGATTATATTCTATATATTATAATAATGCTTATAATAAATGGAAAGAATTTAAACATTATTTTGAAAATATATATCAAAATCCATTTGATTCATTCAAAGATTTTAATGAATCTACTTGTCACTTATTTATTAGTTGGTTAGATTTTTATGTACATAGTGCGAATAATATAAATTTATATTTAAGTTTTATTGATCCAATATTAATAGAAAATTGTAAATTAAATTACTTTAAAAAATTATATGATACATTATTATCAGTTAAATGGATAAATGAAAATATATTTAATTTAAATATAAAATAAGATAAAAATATATATGAAAATATTAGATATAAGATATATTTCTGAATGTAATATTATTTTAAATTTAGAAAATAATGAAAAATTTGTAATTAAATATTTAATAAAAAAAATAGATACTAATAAAATATTTAGAATTAAAAATAAAAAAAATATTATAAATAAATATGATAAAATTATTGAAGTTAAATTACATGGATTATTATTTAAAATTAATTATTTAAATAATATAATTAAAATATTTACAATAAATAAATATAATAAACAAAATGATGTATTATTATTAAATATTGATTTATTGAATAAATTAGCGTTTATTGAAAAATTTAATTTTTATAAAAAATACAATAAATATGATATTTTACAAATTGGAACTAGAATTATAGAAATATTTAAAGCAAATTATTTAATAAATAATTGTATTATAAATAATAATTGTATTATAAATAATAATTGTATTATAAATAATAATTGTATTATAAATAATAATAATTTTTATAAATTTAATCCAATAATTTATGAAAAAATATTTAATACAATAAAATTATTATCATTTTTTAACGAATATAATAAATATCATAAAAATTTATCAAATTTTTATCCATATAATAATAATGAATCCTTTAATAATAAATTAAAAAGATTAATTAAATTTAAAAAAAATATAATTTACTCTTTAATAAAAGAAGATAGATTTATTACTTATTTATATAATATTGTTTTAAACGATAAGATTTTTGATCCTAAAAAATATATGTTATCCTTATTTGAATATCCTTTTGAAGCAAGAAATTTAATAAATGATCAATTAATTTCAGAAATTAACTATTATAAAAAAAATAAAAATATTTATTTAGATAAATATTATAATAAAATAGATAATAATATTCAAATTGGATTAAAAATGTTTGATAATAAAAAAAATATGCATAATAAAATAATAAATAATAATATTTTTAAAATAAACATAGATGATTTAAAAAATTATTTAGAAAATGGATATTATTATTTAATTAATAATAAAAATGATTTAATAAATTTTTGGGTAATAAATAATTTTGATAAATGGTTGATTTATCTAACAAAAAAATATTATAATATTCAATTTATAAATAATTTTTTTAAAGATTTTCATTTATTTATTGAATTACTAATTATTATAAATACTTTCTATGAATTTAAAAAAATAGAAATAAAATATAATTTTATAAAAGATTTAGATGAAATAAAAAATATAATTATTATGTCAAATAATATTGAATCAAATATTTATGTCAAAAGATAAAATTTGAGATATAATTTTATTTTTATTCTAAACATTTAATTTTCATTATCAAATGATTTTATTTTAGAACCAATATATGTAAAATAACAATTATTATACATTTTATTCTTATCTAAAGCTTTAGCCAATGTTTTATCACTAATTCTAAGAGATCTAGTACAATCATATTTACATATAAATTCTTTAATTAAATTATCATAAGAATCATATTGTCCAATACCATTCTTATATAAAATTGGATCAGAATTATTATTTTTCTTCTTAAATTTATTTTTAAGTTCTTCGTCACATTTTTCATAAAAAATATAATAAAATCCATTAGTAAAAGTAAATTTTTTCATTGGATTATCTAAACCAGAAGAAGATTGATAACCGTTTTGAATAGCAGCTGTTTTTTTATCAAGATAAACATTTAATATTTCTGTTTTATCTTTATTTAATTTTGCAACGTAACCAACATTTTTAATTAAAATATCTTTTGTTTTATCGATATTATAAATAATATTTGGATCTAATTCTCTATCAACTAATAACCATCTAAATCCATGATAAACAGTATTTTCAATTATTGCTTTATTAATACTCGGTCTTTTAATCATAATATTTTCTTTCATACATTCAGATATTGATTCGTATATTTTAACTATTTGAAAATTATCAGGATTTATTTTTTGTAATCTTGGACCAAGAGTTGGCAAGGTTTCATTAAAATTATTTGTTGTTTTAATTTGCATATTATTTATTTTTTCTAAAATATCTTTATTAGATTTTTCAATATTTTCAATTTTATTTAAAATTATATTCATTAAATTTTGTTCATAATTAATTTTATCATTATTATTTAAACTATTTAATAATCTTAGTTTATCACATTCTAATTTTAATTTTTCAATATCTGATTCATTTACATCATTAAAATATTTAATATTATTTTTAATAATATTAATTAGCATATTATATGTTAAATTTTTTCCAATTAAAAATAATTCTCTCTCATTTTCATGACCTTTTAAATCATTTACTCTATTATCTTTAATATTTTCGTGATTATGAATAAATGTTTCAAAATCTTTACTTTTATTTACAATAAAACAATCTAATAATAAAATTTCTTTATATTTATTTTTATGTTCAATGTATCTGTCTAAAACTCCAATTCTGCTTTCTCCAATTTTTATGATATATGTTCCATTTGAGTCATTTTTAACTTTTATAATATAAATAATGGATCCAATACTTCCAAATTCTCTTAATAAAATTTTTTCTCTTTGTAACTCTTTTTCAATTAATAATTTTTCATTTAATTCTTCTTTATTTTTTAATTTAATATTAATAATTTCTTTATTTTTTTGTTCTAATTGTAATTTTAATTCATTACTTTCTTCTTCAATAACTTCATGTAATAATTCTTCTAATTTTACAAAATATTCATGTATTTGTTCTGCTTTTTTTGTACCAGCTTTAATACAAAATAATTTAAATGTTTTTACTGTTAATAAAATTGTTTCTTTATTATTTCCACCATGTTTTTTTTCAATATTATTTTGCTTTCCCTGATTGCACAGTAAGTTTTTATACTCTATATTTTTTTTAAAATATTTTTCTAATAAATGTTTTGCTTTAACTTTCTGATTAAACCCTAACCATTTCCATATATTATCTAAATCAATTACAAAATCATTTTTTTGATCATAATTTAGATAACAATAAAAAAAAGTTATAAATATTTGTTGTTCTTCTTCATTAAAATTATCTTTTATTTTTAATAATAATCTATTATTAAATGTATTAGATAATTTTGTAATTGAATTTTTTTCAATCAATTCTATAATATCTAATGTTTCTGTCATATTTTTTATTTCTTTTTTCTATAAATTATATTATTACTATTTCTTTAAGTTGATTTTTCTTTTAAAAAGCATCTTGATTTTACTTTTAAAAAGTAATATTTAAATCATTATATTTTTTATATATAATTTAATAAAATATTAGTAATTTATTAAATTATTTTAATATTTTAGATAAATAATCTTTAATATAGTCAGTTTAGTTTAAAATTATTATAATAAAATTATAATATTCTACAATAATTATTTTAGGTAAATCTGCTTTTGTGATGCTATAAAAATATCTACAAATAATTTTACTTTATTTAATAAAAATTAATATGTAATACTTTAAATTCTTCAATATTTTTTTTTAAAATAATAAATTTATTTATTTCATTTAAAACTTTTGATAAATCAAAATTATTTTCATTAGGATTAAATCTTATTATATTTTTTTTTAAAGATAATAAATAATCTTCTCTAATTTTCTCTTTTTTTTTATCTCTGTCATTATGATTAAATTCATCACATTCAATTATTAAATTATAATCAATAAAATATAGGTCAACTTTATATTTATCAAACATAAATTGTCTTTTTAGATTTAAAATTAAATTAAATGAATTATATATAAAACCTATAGTTTGATTTTCAATACACATTCCAATATTTATACATTTTATATTATCACTAATATTAACAAAATAATTATTTCTAAAATTATAAGAATTTTTTAATAAATTATATGTATAATTAGTAATCTTAAAAATCTCTCTATTATTTCCTCCATGTTTTTTAAATATAGTATTTTTATCTATAATATAATTAATATTTATTTTATAATTTTTAATTAAATGTTTTTTTAAATTTATTTTTTGAATTTTTAATTCTTTAACTAAATTATCTAAATCTATACTAAATTCATTATTTATATCTGATATATCAATATCTTTATTTATAAATATTTTTTCTTTTTTATTAATTTTATTTTCTTCTGAAATATATATTTTTTCCATTATATAATTATATATTAATTAATCTTTAAGTTGATTTTTCTTTTAAAAAGCATCTTGATTTCACTTTTTAAATTCAATTACCTAAAATCTCCATATATTTTTGATAACTAACCTCTTTATCCTTAAATTCAAATTCAAATAATTCTGTTCTTCCTGACCATATATTTTTAATAATATCATTTGTTACTTTTTTATTCCATTTTTTTGATAAATGTAATGCTAATGTAGTAGAATATATTTTTTTATCTTCTAACTTCTCATTATTCTTCTGTTTCTCTTTCCATAATATTATCTCAATAATTTCATCTATATCTAAAAATCTTTTTCCAATAGAAGTTTTCTGTTCAAAAGAGATATTTTCGTTCTCTTTATTTTTATTTGATTTTAATAAATCTTTTTTATGATTAATAAAGTCTTCATCATCTGTTGCCATAATTGTTTTATTCCAAATTAATCTGATTAAATTTCTATTCATTCCATATTTCTCTGCTATATCTTTTTGAAGCATATTTCCATCTTTTAATTGATAGATCTCTCTAATATTCTCATTGCTTAATTTTGGATTTTTAGAACGTTTCACATTAGTGGTTGAAATAGAAATATTTAAAGCATGATTATCATCTAAATGATGTCCGTAATTTGGATTATTTACTCCTTTTTTCTTTTCACTTTGGATTATTTTTGTATAAGTATTTTTATGTAATTCATCTTCTATCTCTTTTTCAATATTATTTAATACATTATTTTTCATGGTTGTAATTATATTATTTTCTTCTATATTTAATTCATAATTTATATTTTGATGTTTATTATTTTTTATTTCTAATGCCAAAAAATTTATTTGTTCTAAATCTTTATTTGGTTTATTATATTCATTAAATAATTTAATCATTGTATCGAATTGAAATTTTTTAACAATAATATAATTTCTAATATTATTATATATTTTTATGATATTATCTTTTCTTGATGTACAAACTTCAATCTTTGAAATAGTAAAATTATGATTACATTCTGTTTCTAAAAATGTTTTTATCGAATTCAAAAAATATGGTGTATATTTTTGACAAATAGATAATCTTGGTAAAATACAATTAGTTAAATGTAAATTTCTATAATTTAAACCTATATAACCATCTCCATCAAAAAAACCTGATAAATATTTCCAATTAATACGACTCATTAATTCTAAATTATCTTCTTTTTTATTATTTCTTAAAAAATCTATAATATCCTTTTTTTCATTACAATCTTTTTTATTAATATAATCTAATAATTCTATACCTTTTAATACTTTACTATATTTTAGAACAGAGAAATTTACTAAATCCTTTAATATTCTTTTACAATCTAATCCAACATATCTTAAAGTATATTGATCTCTTTGATTTTCCTTTTTTATTTCTCTTTTAAATAAAGTTCCTCCATATTTTTGTTGAATTAATAATAATATATTAATAACACATTGTGTGAATCCAATAAATAATACATTTTTTGATATATATATAGATCCATCTGAATCAAAAAATCCTGCTAAATATTCTGGATGAATATAAAAATCATTATCTCTATAGTTATCCAAATTTAATTTTAATTCTTTCAAGATATTATCTTTATTATTTTGATAATAAATAATACTCTTTTCTTTTTTATGTTTAAGCCAAATTTCATCATTTAATTTCTCATATTGATATTGTTTTGCATATTCATTCTTTTTTTCTTTAGTAGAAAAATCTTTTAATTCATATGCAATCTTAAATCTATTATTATTCATTAAATTTAATAATCGATTTTTTGCCCATCTATTTTTCCAGTAATTAAAAATATCGTTAAAATTTCTTATATTTTTATCTAAATTAAAATTATTAGTTTTTCCATTTAAAAAATCATTTGATTGATTACTTGTATATCCAAAATAAATTCCCCTTTTTTTACCATGAAATAAAATATTTTTATAATCAAAATTTAATATATTAAGAGCAAATTGAAGAATTCTCATTTTAGAACTAGACATATTAGATCTTTTAATATATTCATTTGGATAATGTTCTTTAATAAAATTTCGTAAATTATCATAAATCGATTGTGGGAAATCACATGTTCCATTACCTTTAGTTTCTCCTATAAATTTTATTTCTTTTAATCTATCATATTGAACTGATTTTCCATACAATCCAAAAGTAGAAACTCCTGCATAATAATATCCTCTTTTTTCTTTAAAATATTCTATTAATTCTTTACTAAAAACAATCATAACTAATAATTTTCCTATATTTAAATTATATGACATTGGTTGTAATCCAATACAACAAGTTATATTAATTATATAGGATATTCTACTTTTTTGTAAATTTTCATTTATAATAACAATATCTTTTTTATTAGATGAATTCCATCCTATATAATCATCTCTGCATTGACATGAATAAATATCATTACTAATTTCTAATATTCCTAAATATTTTTCTGAATTTTTATCTTTAATCATTATTTTAATACATCCATATCCACTATCACCTGTTACTGCAGAACTAGACATTACTTTAAAATATTTCCAAATATCAGTTAATTCTTTATTTCCATTGCAGAATATTATTTCTAAATCAATTTCATCTAAAACATTCTCTGATTTTGAGAAAAAAATTAAATTTCTGTAATAATTTTTTTCATTTAAAAATAAGTCTTTTTTTTTTTCAAGTTCATCTGTTATTAATTTTTTCTCTTTTTTAAAGTCTGTCATGAATAACCATTCATTTATTTCATTAATTAAAATTTTTTTTTCATTTAAATATTTTAATTCATTCATAAAATCTTTGTTATTTGTATTTTCTTTTTTATAATCCATTGTTATTAAAAATATTATATATTGAATTCAGAGTAAATTTTAATTCAATTTTTTATTTTTGTTATAACAAAATAAAGATTATATCAATAAAAATATTTTTATAATTTTTTTATTGTATGAATATAAGAGTTTATGTTATTATCTTTTTATTTTATATTATAAATTATAATACAGTAAAACAATAATTCATAAATTTTTTTATTTTCATATTGTAAATATATACAATAAATTTTTTAATTTGAGTATGCAAGACCGCCCATCCCCGACATTATTCTTAGTACATTGTAGTTCAATGCGTATACTCTGATCTTTGATCCAAGAGCAGCTTTAGGAGTTAGTTGTAGTTGCAATGTGGCATTGTCAATTCTACTGAAGTTACACGTTCCAGATGGTTGATGTTCTTCAGGCTTTAGTGCAAAAGAATAAACATTGATTCCAGTAACTGGAATATTGGTATGGTGTTGGTATGGTTGAACAAGATTAAAGTAAGATCCAAGTCTTTCTTGGAATCTATCATGTCCATTTAGTTGTAGTTTAGCTCTAACAACTGGGTTTCTTCCGGCATTAATTGGTCCAAAACCAGCGTGATCAGAGTAATCACCAGCAGTGGTAATAGCTCCAAAATCAGTTGGTGCCAAGTTATTGGCGTTAGGTCCAGGTCCAGCAGGTAGAGAGATAGATCTAATTTGGGCGTTAGTAGATCCAGCAGTGATTCCACTGTTTCCAACTTGAAGACCAGCTTGTTGTAAATAGGTTAGGTATTCAGCATCAAGAGCTTGAGTTCCAACGAATGGGAAAACATTGGTACTATCTTCAACATTGGTGAAAACAAGTTGAGAAGGATCTGGTAGACCAGCACTATTAACACTGTAGTATCCGGCATCGGCATCGAAGTCATCAGTGTAGTTATTCCATTGGTTATAACCTAGTTTGACAACATCATCTCTTTGAACAACCCAAATCAATTCCTTGACAGGGTGATTTAAATTTAGTTTTACCTTAACATTGGTGTTCACAGTTGACTCGTCACCAGTAAATTGGAGCTGTTCGATCAAATACTCATGAGATGTTTGGGCAAATCTTCTTCTTTCGTCAGTATCTAAGTAAATATAGTCGATGAATAGAGTTGCGTATTCAAGAGATGGAACGCAGAATGCATCTAGAGTTCCGTTAACAGAAACTCCACAACTGTTCAAAGAACCAGCGGTAGATACATAACATTCAGCCTTTGGTCTGAATTCAAGTTCGATCTTAACTTCGTGGTATTGTAGAGCAATAAGAGGAAGGGCAAGACCAGGATTTCTGCAAAACCAAAATTGGAATGGAACATATAGAGTAGTAGCTTCAGTTCTGTTAAGTCCAGTACCAGTTAAAGCAACAGTGTTACCAACCATGTTATCATAACCAGCTTTTAATCCAGGAGGAATGGTAAGTTCATTCCAGATAGTAAGCCAGTCACCGTATTGTTTATCAATTCTTTGACCTCCAATTTGGACTTCAACGGACTTAATAAGGAAGTGTCCAATGAAATTGACCCATCTGAAGAAGGCAGATGAAACAGTTGCTTCAACTCTTGGAAGAGTAACTTGTAAATAAATTCTGTGAATAAGATCACCATTTCTAGAGACAGTGCATGTAACTTTCTTTCCGAAGTCAGCAGTTCCGTTAAAGGTCTGTTCAATGGCTTCGATAGAGAAGTTGGTATGTCTTCTATATACGACTTTGAAAAAAGTAATTTGTGGATTTCCCGTAAGGTAAACGTCTTGTGCTCCATAGGCAACCAATTGCATCAAGCCTCCAGTCATCTTTTATATAATATAAGCAAAGAAAAAAATTTTGGCAAAACGCAATTTAATTCTAAATTAATTAAATTAATAATAACAATAAAATTTAAAATATCGATAAAAATAATTTTTTATAATTTTTTATTGTTATTAAAATATTTTGATAATATATTTTTTAATTAGATTTAAATTTTTCTTATATTTTTTTATAAATTATTAAATTTTTAAATTTTGTATATATCAAAATATAAGTGTTCGATTTTAATTAAATCATTTGTTATATTTTCTGAATTTAACCAATAAATTATTTTTTCTTTTAATTTATTTAATCTTTCTTCCCACTCTTTTTGGTAACTTTTTTTAATAGTACATAAACCTTTATTATTTATACTCCAACAAGATTGATTTTTTACACCATTTTCTAATATATAATCATCTGGGTTAAATCTAATAAGAATAATAGGTCTATTTCCAAGATCGTCTGATATATCAACTAATCTTTTATATTCACAAGATGAATCATAATTAATATGTTGATTTTCATCTATTTCGATAATAATAATTTGATATCCAAGGTCTAATAATAAATCTGGTCTTCTTTTTGAACACCCATCTTTAATTTTTTTATCAATTATCCACGAATAATTTGGAAAAGTATCCAGTATAAATTTTCTTACATATATTTCTTTAGTGCAATAATTCCTAGTTATAGGTTTATCAGGAAATAAATTCATATAACATATCATACAATATCCATCATACTTTTCAGATACTTTTGTGCCACATAAATGAGTTTTACATATCGGATGACAAATATTTACCATAATATTTTCTTTGTGTATTGAACAATATATAGATTTTTTTTCTCCATAATAATTAAATGATGCACGATTAGAGCATTCTATACATTTTACATGTTTGACATCTACCATTCCTTCTAATTTATGATCAGTACAATATAATTTTTTTGTTTCATTCGGAAAATTAAAACATGGATATTTTTTACAAGAAGTATATAAACAAGTAATATTTAATATATTTATCATTCCATCTTCAGAATGTTCTTCACAAAATATTGGATTATTTTCATATTCATAATTATATAGAGCATTTTTATTACAATTCTCTATTTGACATAAATCATAATTAACATTAATCATTCCATTTAATTTGCAATCATTACAATATATTGCTAATTTTTCACCAATATAATTAAAAGATGGTCTTTTAATATTGCATTTTTCACATAATTTATCTTTAACATTAACCATTCCTTCTAATTTACAATCAAAACAGAATCTTTTAATTTTTTCATTTGAATAATTATAAACAGGTGTTTTTATCTTACATTTTTCACATTTTAATCCATAAATATTAATCATATTATTATCTTTACAATCTCCACAATAAATTGGTTTTTCTCCTTCAGTATTAAAAACAGCTTCTTTTAAATTACAATTAATACATTTTTTATGATGTAAATTATCAGCATCTAAATCATTTTCTTTAACACATTTTCCACAATATTCTTTTTTATCTTTCCCAAAAATAGCAATATTTTCTTTACATATTATACACTTTTTATGAGATATATCTATCTTTTCAATTTTCAATTTATCAATACATTTTCCACAGTGTGTTGCACTCTTTTTATTTGAATCTGGTAATATAAAACTTGCTTGTGATTCTTTACATTCTATACATATTTTTCCATTTATACATAACATTCCTTCTAATTTATGATCCAAACATCTTATTCCTTTTTTAACTTTAGAATTGATATAATTAAAATTTGCATTTTTTCCACATAATCTTTCACTTAATAATGTTCCATTTAAATTTATTATTTCTTTGCAATATCCATGTTTATAATTTACTATTTTTCCAATTTTATTTTTAGAGCAATTGGAACAATATTTTGGATATTCATCATCAATATCACCATATGTAGTAGTTTTACCACATATAATTCCATTTTCATTTATTTCATTACAATATTTCATATTAGTTAATTTTTTTATAATAAATATATTATAAATTCATTTGCATATTAAAAAATAATCATTTTTTATTTTTTAATCTAAATTATTAGATATATAAATTATTTCCTTAACTAATTGGTTTATTGATTTAAATGGTTTGAAAAAATCATATCCAAAATAATATACAATTTTATTCAAATTTTTACCTCTTAATGAAGCTTCTATAACAGGATCAAAATTAAATCCAACTTGATAATTACTAATAATTCTTAAAGCTCCTATATCTAAAAGTGAATCTTTAAATTTTACAATAATACAGTTTCCATGTTTATCATCATAATATATTTTATCAATAAAATTAATTGCATTTTTCTCAATTAATTTTATCATAATTATTTTTTGTAATTTAAGATATTTATTTTTAATTTCTAATTTACTTTTTAAAATTAGATTTGATAATGGAATATTATCTAAAAATTTATTAATCCAATTTATCAATCTATTTTTAGTATCAATTTTTTTATTAATATTATCATAATAACTATCATGATAATAATTATCTATAATAGGAAAATTATATGGTAATTCAATATTTCTATTTAAATAATCATTCATATTTTTATCTAAAATGATAATTATTATATCAAGATCTTTATATGTTTGTCCAAATATATTAAAACATTTTTTTAGAATAAATTTAATTCCTCCAATATTTATTAATGGATCTATATAGTTCAGCTTTAAAATTAGAAAGTCATATTTTGATTTTGTTATATCATTATTAAAAATAGATTTTACTTCTTCAAATATTTTTTTTATTTGAAGAATTTTTTTAAAATCTTTTATTTCACTTAAAACAAGACTAAATAATTCTTTAGATTCTTTCATATTTAAGTAATTTTATTATTTGGTTTATATATATTAATAAATATATAAATCATAATTAAAAATCTATCATTTTTTTTTATCTTTTTCCTAAACTTCCTGATGGATGATATGTTTGAAACTCTTCTTTTTTAATATCTTGTCTCATATTAATTCCAATTGCATCTAATAAAGACATAAATATTAAACTAGATGTACTAGGGGTCATATTAATTAAATCTCCTTCTTTAATTGGTTCTAAAACATAGGTAAAATTACTTAATTTTTCCATTTCACTATCTTTATTTGCAACAATACTTATTGTTGTTATTTTCTTAGGAAAATTATTTTTAATATAATTTAAAATATAGATAATCTCATCTGTATTTCCACTATTTGATATAAGAATTAATATATCACCATCTCTAAAAACACCAAAATCACCATGAGGTAGATTTGGTAAATCTAAATATGAACATTTTATTGCTAAACTTTGCCATGTAGAAGCAGATTTTTTACAGACATAACCTGATTTCCCCATTCCAGAAAGATATATATGATTGGTCTCATTTACATTATTTAATAATATACTAACTTGATATATAATTTCTTTCATATTTGCAATATTTTTTTTAAGATTCTCTATATTATTATTTAAAATATTATTAATAAATGATTGAGTATATAAATAATCTACTGAAGTTTGATTTCCAAAAACTTTTTTATTTAAATTATCTAAATCAAAATTTTCAATTGGTATTATATTTTCATACTTTTTAATAATAATATCTTTATAATAATATTTAGAATCATGTACAAAAATTGGTTTAATACGATTTACTTGAGTTAAAGCTTCTATACCAATTAAACTATCTTCAAATCCAATCATTTTATAATTTTTAAAATCATTTATAACTTTTAAATAACATTCTGGATTTGGTTTTTTATTTACATAAAAATCTTTTGTATAAATTTTTGTTGCTTTATCTAAGATAGGATGTTTTTTTTTAAATATATCAATAAAATCTTTAGATGTATTAGAAACAATTACAAATTTCTTATTATTAGATATTATAAATTCTAATAAAGCATATGCTCCATTTATAAAATATATATTTGTATTCTCAATAATTTCTTTATATTTTTCTTGTTTTAATTTATATGCATTATCATAATCAACTATATTATATGTTATTTTTAAAAAATCTTTTGCTAATTTCCTATCAAGAGAATGAAAATATTTAAAATAATATAGCATATTTAATTGAAAACTACTTTTATATTCAGATAAAACTAAATTCCATGCTTTACAATGATATTTTTCAGTATCCATTAAAGTACCATCAAAATCAAAAATAAATAAATCAAATGCAAGAATATTATTCATAATATAATTTATTAATATTTATTTATGATAAAAATAACTAATCAAATTCATTTATATCAAAAATTTTTTTATACTCAAAATTTTTTAAATCTTCTTTTATAATTTCATTAACATTTAATAATAATTCATTAGTAAAATATGATTTATAGTTATCATGTTTCTTGCTATTTTTTTTAAAAGGTAAATGATTAATATATTTAAATCCAATATTATTTAAAATAATTTTTAAATCATTTTCTAAATTTTCAAATTTACCTATATAATTTACATTAATTTTTCCTTTATTTCCAATTAAATGTCTAGATTGAGACATAAAAACATGCCAATAATCAAAAGAATTTGCAATATTTTCTAGATTAATAAATTTATCAAAAGATATATTATACTTATTACAATAATTCCATCCTGAAATTATTCTATCATAAGGATTTCTAATAAATGTAAAAATATAATAATTATTCCATTTATTTTCATTCATGTTCATTATTTTATTAATATAAGATGATGTTTTATAATAAATAAGAGTACCGTGTATTTTATTCTCATGTTTATCTACAGAAATATCTTTTTCTAAGCAAAATAATTTATGGTCTGGTCTATGTAAATAATAATTTTTAAAACCATAATTTTTACTTAATATTTCTGCTATATAAGAACCACCATTTTTAGGTATGTGAATAAATATAGCTTTCTTTTCATGGTTTATACTACACATTTTAAATATATTAAATCATAAAGAAATTAAAATTAAAATTAAAATTTATAAATTAATTATTTAATTTTATGAAATATCTTAAAGAAAAATATCTTTGATAAAAATAATTTATTTTTTTTTTATATTTTTTTCACATAAAGTAGAAAAATTTTCACTGTTTTTCATTTTTTTACAATATAATTTAAGTCCATCTTCACTTTTTGTTGAAATAAAATATATTTTTACTTTTTTATCTTCGTTATATTTATTAAGAAGTTCTATTAATTTATCAACATTAGAAGGGAGTGGTTTATACGTTCCTGATAAATTATCAATATATATTATAGGTTGATTCTGTTGAATTATTATTATTTAATTTTTCAAAAAGAATTGTACCAGAACAACATATATTTCCACTTTTATCAAATTTACGACATAAAAATGCATGTTTACATTCTTTTCCTAATTTATCTGTATTACATAAATATAATCTACAATTTCCTTTTAAACAGAATGAAAAAACTATTCTTTTTTTAGAACCTAATATATACTTAATTATATCAATTAAATTTTCTGCATTTATAGTTTCAACTGGATTTCTAAAATATTCATAATGTTTATATATAGAAGTAATTATTTTTATTGGGTTATGAGAATAATATTTTAAAGTACAATCTTTAATATTACAAACTTCTTTTTTACCTTTAAACTCATTAAATTTAATTTTATATGTTGTAAATTTTGAAGCTTTAGCAAATTTAGATATATCTATTGAAGTCATAATATAATTAGTTATAAGAAAATTATAATTATAATTTATAAAATAATTCATTAATTAATTATTATTATATTAAATTTAATATATTTTTATAAATTTTAACAGTTGAATTGTTAAATGTTATAGATTCTTTAGATATATTTTTATATATAACTAATGTAAGAAATAATAGTAAACTATTAATAAAAACATATATAAATTATTTTACCACTTAATATATATTTTTAATTTATTTTATATTTAACAAAAATTTTTTTTATTAAATATATATATAATAAAATGGTAAAGTCGTCTAAAAAAGGAGGATTTGTATCAGATGAGCAACATATTAAATCTACTACAGTTAATTCACCTTCTTATCAATTGAATTTATTTCCAAAGCATAATGTATCAGAAGAACATCATATGATTAATCAAGAACATATTATGAAACCTATGCTTATAAATAAACAACATGGGTCAAGTAAATCTAAAGAAAAAAAATCAAAAAAGGGAGGAAATTTACTTATTCCTCATGAAGAATTTGAACATATGGATTATCCAGATAATAATCTAACTCAACATCCTTCTCATCGTCAAATTGATAATTTAACTTATCATCCTACTCATCATAAAGTTGATCATCAAATTGATAATTTAACTTATCATCCTTCACATAAAGGAGGATTAAGCAATTCTAAAAGAAAAAAAGGAGGAAATTTACTTATTCCTCATGAAGAATTTGAACATATGGATTATCCAGATAATAATTTAACTTATCATCCTATTCATCATCAAATTGATAATTTAACTTATCATCCTACTCATCACAATTCTCATCACAAAGTTGATCATCAAATTGATAATTTAACTTATCATCCTTCTCACAAAATGAATTTAAAAGGAGGAAATTCACATATTCCTCATGAAGAATTTAAAGATATGGATGATAATTTTCTTGAACATATTAATCATCGATCTCATCATCCTTCTCACAAAATGAATTTAAAAGGAGGAAATCCTTTTGTATCTAATTATGCATCTATTTCAGGCGAAGAGAATAGTATGGGGGATGTAAGTGATAATTGGGGCTCTGCAAGACACGAAGATACTATTATTACACCAAATAGTGATTGGAGTAGAGCACTTAATCAAAGTCAAGCAATAACTGACCAAATGGGAGGAGTTAAAAATTTAAAGAAAAAAACTGATAAAGTTATTAAAAAGAAATCTGACAAAACTGATAAGAAAAAAACTGTTATTAAAAAAAAATCTGTGAAGAAAGGAGGTTCAGTAACTGATTTTGCAAATATAAGTGGAACTGCTATTAAATCTAATTATAAATGGGCAGAATCAGTTAACGAAAATGTATATCCTCCATCAGATATGGATATTGTTTATCATGAACAAGTTGGATCAGCAAAATCAACAATAAAAAAGAGAACTCTCAAGCCAAAGTCTGATAAGAAAAAAGAAGTCAAGCCAAAGTCTGATAAGAAAAAAGAAGTTAAGCCAAAGTCTGATAAGAAAAAAGAAGTTAAGCCAAAGTCTGATAAGAAAAAAGAAGTTAAGCCAAAGTCCGATAAGAAAAAAAAAGTTGTTAAGCCAGTAAAAAAATATTAAATTATATACATATATTTTTTTTTTCAAAAGCTTTACCTATCAATGGTTTTAAATAAGAATCATAATATTTTAATTCATCTTCATTTAGATCTTTAAACCAGTCAGGATATCCAGGAGCTGTATTATATAAAGGAAAAAAAATACGTTCTTTATCACAATCTTCCCAGTTAAATTTTATCATAATATTATTCAACTTATTTCCTTTTGTATCATATTCTTGACATTTAGAAGATATATGTGCATAATTCCAGTTTTCATTCTTATTTAATTCTTCGTAACATTCTTCTAAAATAACTTTACCTATACTATGATAAGGTAATTTTTTATTATTTAAAGTACTATCAATAATTTTATTATATGCTTTATTTTTTACACATTTTATAAATGGAGTTTCTTTTTTTGATATCATAAACCAATTAAGTGGTTTAGAATAACCATATAAAGTTTTTTGACAAACATCTCTCTCATAACCACATCCAAAACCAACATAATCATGTGTTTTTAATTTATTATAAAATGGACATATACATTTTATAACTAATATATCTGCATCTAACCATACACCTCCATATTTTTCTAATAATGCATATCGATAAAAGTCTACTTTTTGAGGAAGTTCTAAGTTAGTAAAATCAATATATTTTATTTCAGGTAAATATTCATATATTGTTGTATTATCTAGAACTATTACATTAAAACATTTTCCACAATTAAATTTTACAGAATTAATACATAAATCTATATATCCTGGTTTTTTTTTACCAGGAAGTGTTTCCCAATACATCCATATTATTTTAGAATTACTATTAAAATTTTCAATATAATTTTTATTTAATAATTTATTTATTAAATAGAATATTATTAATATAATTAAAAGGATAAATATAAGTCTCATTATATAATTAATATAAAAATATTTTATATTTTTAAAATTTATTAAATAAAATATTGTTTAGAGTTATTATATAAACTAGATGCTAAATTATAATCTATTTTGCTTATATTAATAATTAAATAAACATAAGAATTTTTCAGATTACATAAAAGAAAAAAAAATAAAAATATTTTTCTATATTGATCATTAAAATTTTTATTATCATTTATAAGAAAATACATAATCTTATATAATGCATATAAATGATTAAAAACTAAATAAGCATTATATATAATAATAATTTTAGACCAATTATTTATATTATCATTATATACAATATGTTTCTTTAAACTTCTAATATCACGTTTTATCAGCTGGAAATTATTACTAGTTAATATTTCCATATATAAATATAATAATTAAATATTTTTTAAGTAATTTTATATTTGATTTAAAGTTATATTAAATTATACATTTATATAATGACTGAAATGCAAATATTTATTCCTACACTTAAATGGTATCAAGATAAAGATAATGTTTATTTAAATATAGATGCATGTAATTCAATAGATTTTAAGTTAAAAATATCTGATAATAATTTATCATTCTCATTTTTATCAAATAATAATTATTATGAAATGAAATTTGAACTTTTTGATAATGTAGATCATATTAAATATGTTGATTATAAATCATCTATAAAAATATCATTAGAAAAAAAAAATAAAGATTATTGGATATATTTAACATACGATAAGAATCAATATAAAAATTATATTAAACTAGATTGGAATAAATGGATTGATGAAGATACAGATGATGATGAAAAAGATTTTAATATGTCTAATATAATGAAAAATATGGGTGGAATGATGAATAGTCCAAATTCTCCATTTGATTTTACTAAAATGATGGAATCTATGAATAATCCAAACTTAGGAGAACTAGATGATAATATTGACGATAATGATATAGACGATACAGATAATTTGGAAGAAATTGAAGAAGAATCAGATGATTATTGTCAATCTTGTGTAAATAATGATGAAAACTAATATTTTTAATTCTATTTATTTATTCAATAAATTTTATATCTATATTAAATATATAAATGAAAAATAAAATTAATTTACCATTTACAGATAGTTCAATGAAAGGAGGAAAATCTTTTAAAATATTAACTGAACAACATTTGATTAATAAAAAAAATGGAATATTTAATGTTATTAAAAAAATGATAAATACAAATAAATCTAATAATAATATTAATTATATTAAAGGTAGTAATACTAAAGATTATTACTCAAAAATATCAAAATAAATATTTAATTAAATAATAATTTATTTATAATAATTATAAATAAATTTATCTTTCACTTAATTATGAATATAATTATAATAATTATTATAATAATTTTACTAATTATAGTTTTTATATTTATTAATAAATTATTAAATATAAAAGAATATTTTTGTAAAATACCAAGATACAATAATCAAGATGAATTAAATGATAAAAAAGTTTTTTTAGATTATCCGCCTCAAGCTAATATAAAAACATCTTCATGTAATGAATATTGGAAGACTTGGCCACTTGAATCAAATAGTGGTTTAATTGATACATTACCTAATATAATATATTCTGATCAATTAAATTTACCAGTTGAAAAACAATTTGCAAATAAGCAATATAAAGCAGGATTAATAGATTTTAATAAATTAGCTAATTTAATAAGTGAATATAAAAATGATAATATATTTGAAGAATCTATAGAATTATTAATTGATCCTTTAACTAAAGATAAATTAGATTATGAATCTGAATTAAATTATGCTTATATAATGTTAAATAAAAAAACATCCATTAATAGATGGAAAAATTATAATCCAGATAAAGAAGTTCATTTTAATTACGAAGATATTAAATCACCTATAGAAAATATTAATATATTAAATATTGAATTTAAAAATAGATGTGATATATTACAAAAAAAATTATTAACTAATAACCAACTAGTTTTATTTGGTTTAATTAATTTTGATATTTTTAAATATAAAATAATTAATATATATTATTTAAATTCTGATATTTATAAACCAGTTTATGTAATAGAACTTTCATTATATCGTCATACTGATTATTATATTAATATATTTTCATATGTTGGATTTATAAAAAATAATAAACCTTATTTAATTAACGTTAAATACGTTGGCAGATATCCAACAGATACAGTATTACTATCTGATGCTTATAATGATAAAACACTTACTCAAGAAATTATAAATAAAAATTTTAGCAACGATTCTAAAAATGAAAAAGATCCTGATGCTGTTGTTGCATTAACAAAAAAACATTTAGAAAGTTATAAATTAAAAAATCATTATGCATGTTTTAATTTAAACTATGATCCTAATAAAAAAAATAATAATATATTACCATTCGAATCATTAGACACTTGTCAATCAAGCTATGATAGATATGGAAGACCAAAAGAAGTAGGTATATATGATAAGCCGTGTAAAAAGGATGAAGATTGCCCTTTTTTTAAAATAAATAAAAATTATGATAATAATTTTGGAAGATGTAAAAGTGATGGCTATTGTGAATTACCTACAAATATGAAACCAATTGGTTATAGATATTTTACTGTAAAAAATAAACCATTGTGTTATAATTGTCTTTCTGACAAATTTGAAATTTTAACAAATTTAGATACATGTTGCGAAGATCAATATGATAAAACTAAGTATCCATTTTTAAAAAGTCCTGATTATTCATTTTTAGATGATAATTTAGCTAGACTAAATTTTTTTAATAATAAATTTTGTAAAACAAAATATAATTCTTTAGAGTTAATATGTGATAAAATTATTTTATAATAAATTATTATTTGCTAAATTTTTGTTATTACATTCTAATGATCCAACTAAATATTTACAATTTGGATTACTATTTGTCGATATATATCCTTTTTCAATAAAAAATTTTAATACACCATTATGAAAATCTAATTCATTATATGTATTTAACATATCTGTTTTACGTAATTTATATCCTTCAGAAATATTTTCATTTATATTTTTATAATTATTATAATAAAAATTAATAAAATTATATATACGATCTTCAGCTATATTAATATTTGTAACTAAACTTTTGTTACTATAAAAAACTTTAAAATCTGGTTTATATATATTATAAGTATATTTAGAAAAATTTTTTGGTAAATATAATTGTGATAATTTATTTAAATCAATATAATCTATATATAAATTTTTATTTTTCTTTAAAAAAAGATCTTCATTTACAATATCAAATGGAAGTAATATAATATCTTCCAATATATTTTCATTTATAAAATCATTTAATATTTTACTTGGAAAAATATAACATATTATTATCATATTACATTCAGATTTTATAAAACCTTCAAATAAGCTATCATAAGTTTTATACTTTTTAATTTTAAAATCAGTTTTAATATTATATCCTAAATCTTTTATTAACTTAAAAAAATATAAATATAAAGGATTTGGATAATCTACTAAACCAATAATAAAATCAGGTGGTATTTCATTTAATGAATATACTTTATATTTTTTTTTAGTTATAAAAAAATGGTATAAACGATATAAATTTGTAACTAATTTTATTGGACTTGTATTAATTTTTAAAATAGTATTCACATAATTAATTGCTGATAGATCAGTTATTAAACAATTTATTTTACTATCAATTAAGTCAATTATATTTTGTATATTATTATCATTTAGTTTAATATTAACATTTATTAAATTACTATTTGAAATATAAGAAGACATTAAGCTTGTTATGAAATATTGATCAAGTTTTATAGAACACATTATTATTGTGTCGTATAAAAATTTTTTTTTTAAATAATTTTTATTATTATCATTTGATTCATAAAAATTTGATAAACTATTTAATTCTTTATCATAAAATGGTAAATAATATGTTAGAAAATGTTCTCTTTTTTCAAAATTTAATAAATAATTATTAATAATGTAAAATAATATTATTATAATTAATATAATTAATAACATTTAAATATATATGTGAAAAAAATAGTAGAAAAAAAAATCTAATTATCTAAGTTATAATATATGAAATTAAAATATACAATTTTATTATATTTAATATTAATTATATTACTATTTATCTGGAAACCTAAATTATTTAAGCTTAACGTTGACAATAAGAAAAAAAAAATATTATATTTAATCTCTTTAATTATTATTATTTCAATAATATGTTTTTATATAAAAATTATGACAGAATGGTTTTTCTAGATATTATAAATAAATATACTTAAAAAGATATTAAAATAAATATATTATAAAAGATGACAAAAGAAGAAGAAGAAATTATTAATATTACAGAAGAAGAACAAGAAGAGTCAGAAGAAGAAAATGAATCACAAGAATCTGATAATAGAATTCCTATAGATTTATCACAGAATGAAGTATATAGAGGAGTTTGTACTTTATTTGAAGATGAACATGGTAATAATATATTAGAATATATTAGTTTATTACATACTGAATTAATTGGTATAAATAAGTCTCTTGAAAATTTAAAAAGTATTAAAAAAGATATAAGTAGAATGGCTGATTGTGCTGAATTATTTGTAAAATCAGCAGGAACTACTGTACGATCTACCACACCAGAAAAAAAGAAACATTCTAAAAGTACAAAAGATTAAAATTTATTAAAAAATTAAAAAAAAAATGTTAAATATTTCTTTCTAAAAATCATATTTATAATATTACATATAAAATGCAATATTATAAAGAATATAAAAATAATAATAATACATCATTATTTGGAAAATTAACATATACCGATGAAAAATTTTATGTAAATAATTTAGAAGTAATTAATAATAGAGGAATAATAAATGATATAGTTTATATTGAAAATAATGAAGTTATTGGAATAAAAGAGAGATCTATTGAAAATATTGTTGGAATAATATATTTAGATTCAAAAATAAAATATGGTTCTTTTAAAGATAAACAATTATTATTGTTTAAACCAACAGATAAATCTTATCCTAAATTTTATGTTCCATATAAAAGCTCAGATAATATTAATAGATATGTAATTATTAATTTTAAAGAATGGAAAAATACTGATAAATTACCAATTGGAACATTAATGGAAACAATTGGTAAAATAGGTGATAAATTAATTGAATTTGAATATTTAAGATATTTTTATAAAATTAAAAATAAAATATGGAAAATGGATTATAATATTAAAAATTCTCATTTAAATAAAATAAATGATATTGCATTAAAATCTCCTGATTATGAAGTATTTTCAATAGATCCAATAGGTTCAACTGATATAGATGATTCTTTTCACTATAAAAAAATAGATGAAAATAAATATGAGATAGGTATTCATATAGCATCTCCCTCTATCTTTTTTGAAAATGATATCGAAGAAATTTTAAATAGAGTATCTACAGTATATTTACCAGATAAAAAATATAATATGTTACCTAATATTTATGCAGATGATATTTGTTCTTTATTAGAAAATAAGAATAGATTTGCTTTATCTCTAATATTAATAATAAGTAATAATCAATTAATAGAATATAAAATAATAAATAGCATTGTAAAAAATATAAAAAATTATAATTATGATCAGTTTGATAAGAATATAAATAACAAATTTATAAATGAATTTGTTAATATATCTAATATTTTTTTTAAAGTATTGCATGAAGATTCGCATAAATTAGTTGAAAATTGGATGATATATGCAAATAAAATAGTTGCTAAATATTTGATTGAAAAAAATTTAAAAAATATTATTATAAGAAAACATGAAAGAAATGAAGAGTATTTAATAGATAATTTAGATAAAAATCTTTTAAATTATTTAAATATTAGAAGGGAAAAATCTGCTCTATATGAATTATATGAGAGTGGTAGTAATCAAACGCATAGTAAATTAGATAATAGTTATTATACTCATTTTACATCGCCTATTAGAAGAGCAGTTGATTTATTTATACATTTATTAATTATGAAAGATAAAGATTTTATTGAAAAAGAAAAACTAATTATTTTTATAGATAAAATAAATACATTTACTAAAAATTCAAGAAAATTTAATAGAATGATAAAAAGATTAGATTTTTTATATAGTATTAATAAAGAAGAAATTATTACATATGGATATATAATAAAAATTGGAAATTATAATTTAACATTATATATTCCTGAATATAATTTAGAAGAAAAAGTTATAATAGTAGCAAATAAATTTGATAAAATATTAAATGATAAAATAGATAAATATAATTTATATGATAAGGTACATATTAAATTATGGGTATTTACTACATTTGATAATATATTTGATAAATTAAAAATAGAAATAATAAAATAATTAATATTCATCATTATTATTCTCTTTATTTTCTAACATGTCATAATATATATTTTCAGCAATATCTTTATTCTGGTTATATATTTTTGTAAAAGAATTTCTTACAATATTATTTGCCTCTTCTAATGTAAAAAATCTATTATATTTTTTCTCTAATTCTTTTAGTTCATTATTTAATGCAATTTCACTTAAATCGTTAATATTATTATTAATTATTTCATTATAAAAATTCTTTAAATGTTTATATATTTTTTCCATTGATTTTTCAATTATCTCTTTATTTGACATAGGTTCATATTTATTTTTTTCATTCTTATACACAATACCTGTATGATTATCATGTAATATTACATTTTGATTTATGTCATTCTTAAGTATATTTTCTAAAGTTTTTGAGAATTTAAAATTACTTAATAGAATCTCGCCTTTTTTATTTGTATCAATTTTGGATACATCCCATTCTTCATCAAAACCTTTTATAAAATTATTAATGTTAATATTTATAATTTTTGAATTTGTAATATTATTTTGTTGAATAATATTTTGAACTGTTATTCCACTTTCTTTTTCTTTAAAACAAACATTCTTTTGATGTTTATTTAAATTTGATTTATTATAAAAATGTTTATTACATTTTATACATAAATTAATATTATTAATCTCATCATTATTATTAATTATTTCAATTTTCATTAAAGATAGTTCATATAATTCTTTTTCATTATATTCTGTATTATTTTCATCTTTAATTTTACATTGTTTTAATTTATCTAAATGTCTTTTCATTTCTATCTTCTGTTTTGTAACGTGACCACATCTTTTACATAAATAATAATACATCTTATATATATACTTTTTACTTTTTTTTTAAATCCTTTTTAAAAAAGTAATTTTAAATAAACTATTAATCGCATTCAATAAGCATTGAACATTAATAGAATAAAATATTTTTCATAGTAATCCTTAACTTAAAAAAGTAAAAGTAAAATTTTATTTAATATTTTTAAAAAAGCATGAAGACATTTTTTAGATAAAAGGTTTAAAAAATATATCGGCATGCTTTTTTCAGTTTTTTCAATTTTATTTTTAAGAATAAATATTGTTAATAAAAATATTTTTAATAAGAAAATAAAATTTTATTGGATAAAAATAATTTGAAAAATTGAAAAAAAAATTTGAAAAAAATCGTTTTTTTTGAAAAAAGGATGGGCACAAAATGGACATCGGCATGCTTTTTCTGGATTTTTCCAAAGTCATTTTGGATCGTAAAGTCCAATAAATAAAAAGTAATTTTTTATACAATATTTAGTACATTAATTGACTATTTTTTTAAAGTTTTTATCAATGGAACAATAAAAAATAAATTATAAATACTGTTTTTTTTATTGATAAAATGAATAATAAATAACTTAAAAAAATTACTTTTTTCGAAGGATTTTGAGAAATTACTGATCCAACACAATAGGGAAAAAAATATTTTTAATAAGAATAATAAATTACTGTTTAAAATATATATAAAAAACTTTTTGCAAATCCGAATCCAAAAAAAGCAAAAAGTAAAAAAAAACGTGAATTTCAAAAAGTTTTTTTAAAAACCGAAAATATTTTTTTTTAAATTTTGAAAGTCAAAAAAAGTTTTTGAGTCATGTTTTTTTTCGAAAATTTAACTTTTTGCTTTTTTTGGATTCGGATTTGCAAAAAGTTTTTTATATATATTTTAAACAGTAATTTATTATTCTTCTTAAAAATATTTTTTTCTATATTGTGTTGGATCAGTAATTTCTTAAAATCCTTCGAAAAAAGTAATTTTCCAAGGTTGTTTATTATTCATTTTATCAATAAATATTTTACTATTTTTTATATTTTTTTTATTGTATCATTGATAAAAATATTTTTTAAATATGTAATTAATGTTTAAAATATTGTATAAAAAATTACTTTTTATTTATTGTACTTTACGATCCAAAATGACTTTGGAAAAAGCATGCCGATGTCTATTTTGTGCCCATCCTTTTTTTAAAAAAAACGATTTTTTTTCAAATTTTTTTATTTTTTTCAAATTTTTTTCAAAATTTTCAAATAATTTTAAGATTTTTTACATCAATAAAAATAGTTTTTAAAGAAATAAATATTTATATTAACAATATTTATTCTTTCAAAAAAAAATGAAAATTCTGAAAAAAGCATGCCGATGTCTATTTTATGTCCCATCCTTTTTTCAAAATTTTTAATTTTTAAAAATTATTTTTAAACAATGATTAGATTTTTTAATATAAAATATTTTTATATTAACAATATTTATTCTTTCGAAAAAAAATGAAAATTCTTAAAAAAGCATGTCGATGTCTATTTTGTGCTTCATCCTTTTTTCAAAAATTGTAAATTTTTTAAAATTTAAAATTTTAAAAAATTATTTTTAGAAAATATAAAAAATATAATAATAAAATAATTTCTAATATTATTATTTAATAATATTATGAATTATTTTAAGAATAGCAAAGAAGATAATCTTTATTTAAGTTTATCAAATTCATCCTTAATTATAATATAAGAATCAATATCTATTGAACACTCATCATAATTTTTTTTTGTATTTTTATCCGTTATTCTATCTTCCATATTATTATTTTTTTCAATTAATTCATTAATTTCATTAATTTCCTCATCTATACAAGTTAATCTGAATATATACACCCATGCTTAATTTAAAATTCTCATATTTTATAGGAATTAAAAAGAAAAGGGTATTGTATATGTCCTAAATAGGAATGATAATATTTGACACCAGAGAGATATTATTCTCAATCACGGG
>Ga0214919_10002594_pt1 | contig 28203 bp, 25 predicted proteins | sample LL1503_MetaG_FD_177994 | JGI IMG/M metagenome (GOLD analysis project Ga0214919, IMG submission 177994) | Freshwater microbial communities from Lake Lanier, Atlanta, Georgia, United States - LL-1503 | ecosystem: Environmental > Aquatic > Freshwater > Lake | place: USA: Georgia | collected... | reverse complement strand
TGATCCACATCCCATGGCTGACCCCACCCGCCGCACCATCTCCCAGGATGACTCGCTGCCGCCTGTCGAACCGCCCAACGCCGCGTTCCTCGTGCAACTGTTTCTTGTCCCTGGCGTGATCGTCGCGATCATCGTCGGAGTGTGGCTGGCCTTCCACTGGCTCGCCCATCTCGGCAGCGACCCGCAGGCCTATGTGAAGACGCTCCGTCGCGACAACGAAGGGCGTTGGCAGGCGGCCCTCAATCTTGCCAACGACCTCCGCGGCCCCGGCGGCGGCGCCCTCAAGTCAGACGAGTCGCTCGCTACGGAACTGGGCCGCATCCTCGACGACGAGGCGGCCAGCGGTCGCAGCGGTGAGCAGTCGCAGACCCTCCGGCTCTATCTTTGCCGTGCCCTTGGCGAATTCGCCATTCCTGCCGCGGCCGCTCCGCTGGTGGCACGCGCCAAGAACCTCGCTGATCCGCAGACGGCCCGCGCGGCGGTCGAAGCGTTGGCCGTGTTGACGACAAACCTCGTGGCGTCTGGTCGCTCGTTCGACGATGCCGCTGGCGTCACCACGGCGGTGGTCGCCGCCTCACAGAGCGACGACGCGCAGTTGCGGTCGGCCTCTGCCTTCACGCTCGGCGTGCTGGGCGGGCCTGGAGCCGTTGAACGACTCGGGCAACTGGCCAGCGACGTGGCTGACGATGTGCGGTTTAATGCGGCGCTCGCGCTGGCCCGGCAGGGTCGCGAGGAATCGTATGAAGCGATCATGGAAATGCTCGCGCTGCCCGACGTGGTCGTGGGCCCCGACGCGGCTACCGATCCGGCCGCCCAGTCGCGGCGCTACAAGCGGGCGCTCGTGGTTGTCAATGCGTTGCGGGGCGTGGCCTTGCTTGTCGATGCGACCCACGAGCAGCCGCCCCGCCAACTGCTCGACCGCGTGGAAGAGCTCACGCAAGACCCCGTTGGCGACGTGCGATCGAGCGCCACGGCCCTTCTCAAGAAGATCGAGCGGCTCGCCAAGCCGGCAGCGGCGGGCTAAACAGGCGCCAGCCCCGTGTGGTTTCGTTCATCGCGGATTCCCTTGCTTGCGCTGCGGGCTTGGATGGGGATCGGATATGCCGGCTGATCACGCGCTGAAGAATTCGTCGAGGGCGTCGCGGAGCATTTCCGTGTCGGTCTCGAGGCCCGTCAGCGTGTGAAAATCGATCGCCGTCCGCTCGCAGTGGATCTCGAGACCGTCGATCACGCAGGCCCCGGCGCCGCGGGCTGCGGTCACCATGGGGGCGGGCTGGCTGACGAGCGCAAGATCGGCCACCACCAGGTCCGGACGCAGGCCGGCCAGCGGCACGGTCGGCTTCGGGCCGCCGGTTGGCACCGCCGTCACGACGATGCCGGCCCGCTCCGGAATCGCGATCGCCGTCTCCCATGGAATGGCCGAGGCAGGGGCGGCGGCCAGCGTGGTAAGCGCGTCGACCAGCGAGGTTGCCCGCTCGGGCGTGCGATCGCAGATGATGATCTCGCCGGCGCCGGCCAGCGACAGTTCCAGCGCGGTGGCCCGTGCCGCCGCCCCAGCCCCGATGATGAGCACACGTGCCCCCACCGGATCGATGTGCGACCGCAGCGCCTCCACCACACCGCGGCCGTCGGTCATGTGGCCCGTGATGCCGGTGGGCTGGCGATCGACAAGACCGACCGCACCGGCGAACGTGGCCGAGGGGCTGGCCGAGGCCACGGTCGGAAACGCCGCGGCCCGCAGTGGGCCGGAAAGCAGGCAGCCGCGAAACCCCATGGCCGCCACGCCCTGGATCGCTTCGGCAATCCGTTCAGACTGAACGTCGAGCGTGACAAACTGCCAGTCGAGGCCCGCCGCGGCGATCATCCGCTCAAACAGGTATTGGGCAGGATTGCCCGCCGCCGGACAGCCCAGCAGGGCGACGACTTCCTGAAGGGCTGGGCTCGTCATGCTCGTCGTGCTCTTCGCGCTGGGCCGCCACGTTCAAACCGTGACGTGCGTGACTGCGACAAATCGCGGATCCTGCCGGATGGGATCGAAGTCGGGCTCGGCGCCGGTGAGATCCCGATATCGATCGTCAATCGAGATGGCTTTTGTAAGGTGCTCGATGGCCGCCTGAACGCTGCCTTCCAGCGAATGATAGCAGGCGAGATTGTAGAGCAGGATCGGCTCCCGCGGAGAGGCTTCGAGCCCCTGCCTCAGCGTTCCAATCGCCTCATCGAGCCGTCCCAGCCGCTTGAGGCACCAGCCCATTCCCAGCCACGCCTCCAGCCGCTTGGGTTCCCGGTCGGCCACCATCTGGAAGGCGGCGAGCGACTCTTCCCAGCGGCCCAACGCCCGCAGGGCCTCCCCCTCGAGCAGTTTGGCGATCGCCTTCAGCCGAGTCGGCTCAGGCAGGACCGCCAACAGATCAAGGGCGCGGTGCAGGAGCCGCTGGCCGCTCGGTGGCAGCGGTTTGTCCTGCTGCACGAGCAGTTCGCCCAATTCGATGTAGCCGGACGCCTCCCTGAGGATGGCTTGGCGTCGGTGTCGTGGCATGGCGGTCATGGATGCTGATTTCTCCAAGTGCCGATCGAAGTGTCGATGTAGTGTAGTCCGGCCGAACGGCGCGTCTGCGCATCCCTTCTTACGCAGCCCGCGCCTCCGTGGGTCGCCGCCGCCGGCTTCCGGATTTTTTGCGTGTTTTTGCGGTTTTGTACGAAAATCCCGGCCGAGCGCCACTGTTAGAGGAGGAGCTCCTTCTCTCCGCGGACGTGTCCCGGTGGCAGAGACTCTTCCTCCTATCCGCTACGGCACTCTGGAGTAGCACCATGCGTCTCACCCTCAGAACACTGCTGGCCTGGCTCGACGGCGTGCTTCCCGACGATGAGCAGCAGGAGCTTGGCAAGAAGGTTTCGTCCAGCGTCGTGGCGACCCATCTGGTGGAACGCATCCGCGCGGCTGTGGGACGGACCGCGATCGGCGCCCCCAAGCCCGATGGTCGTGGCCTCACGGAAGACCCCAACTCTGTTGCCGAATATCTCGACAATACGCTGTCGTCGGACAAGTTGGAGGCCTTCGAGCGGATCTGCATTGAATCGGAATTGCATCTGGCGGAAGTGGCCGCCTGCCACGGACTTCTGGCCCAATTGGCCCGCGATCCCGCGGTGGAGCACGGGCTGCACGGTGACGAGCGGCAGCGGATCCAGCAGCGACTGCGGGGGTTGCTGGCAGGTCTGTTGGATCGGGCCGCCACGGAACAGGCGGCGAGCCAGGCCACGGGCGAAGACCACCGCGAGTCGCGGGAGACGGCGCGTGCCCTCCGCGAAGCGATGGTGGTTGCCGGCGGGAATGGCTTCGTTGGTCCGCACTCAAAGCCAGCCGGGCCGGTGGCAGGACGCTCTTCGCTGGCGGGATGGACGGCCGCAGCGGTCGCTGTTGCCCTTCTCCTCACGCTGGCGGGGGTGCTGGTCTGGTCGCTTGCTGGGCGTGGTGACCGCCGTCCACCGGATGTGGCGTTGGCGCAGCCGGTTGAGCCCGCAGAGCCTGCAGCCGTCGCTCCGGTCGCCGACGCGGATGAGAACGCCACTCCCCAAAACGCCGCTCCACCGAACGCCGCCGTCGCAATGCCTGCGGAGACGCAGCCGCCCAATAACGCTGCGCAGCGCATCGAGCCGGGCATCGAGCCCGCCACGGCGCAGCAGACCGAGACGGCGGAAGTGGAGAAGGCTGCGCCAGTCGTGAAGGCGGCGATGCCCCAACAGGTGGCGGCGGTCGCCGCACCGGCGGCTGCGATGCCAGCCGCACAGACTCCGGCGTCGTCTCCGGCGGCCGTTTCCCCGCCGGTTGCGGGAGCAGCGGTCGAGCCCCAGGATCCGGTGGGGTTTGTCGGGGGCGATGGGGTGCTTCTGCGGTTGGCAGAGGCAGCGGCAGGGGGAGCCGCGGAGTGGACCTCGTTTCCCGTCGGCTCGCCGCTGGGAAAGCGAGAAGACCTGCTCGTACCGCCGACATTTCAGCCCGAACTGCACGTCCGGGGCGTGACGATTCGTCTGCTCCCTGAAACCCGCGCCGTCCTCTTCATAGATGCTGACGGCACGCCGCGGATCGAAGTGGTGTTTGGTCGCGCCGTGGCGCGGGCCAGTCGGGCCGATGCGCGGCTGGGCATCACCGCCGCAGGGCTGGTCGGCACGATCGATGCCGGGCTCCTGAACCCGGTGGCCATCGAGGTGGAACTCGACCGGTTCCCCGGTGCGGATCCCGTCAATACGCCGCCGGTGGTGCGGTCGCGAATCTACGCCGCCTCGAGCCTCGCGTGGCGGCAGACGACCGCCGGAGGGCAGCCGGTGGAACGGCCGCTGGAGGGGATCGATGCCCAGGGGATGCTCGACGCGGGCATGTCGCTCGAATGGAGCAGCAACGGCCCCGGCCGTGTCGCCGTGGTCCGCCATCACATGTTGCCCGGCTGGATCGAGTCGGGAGTGAGACCTGCCAGGCTCGAGAAGTCGGCCGGTGAATCGCTCGCCGCCAAGGTCGCGGCCACGGCCCCGCTGGCGCGGGCGCTGCGGGAACTCGCCGCGGACAAGCGGGCCGAAAACAGAATGCTGGCGGCGTCGACGCTGGCACTGATCGGCGAATTTGACGACCTCGTGGAACAGCTCTCGGCCGAGTCTCCCGGACGGAAGCTGGAGCAGCGACAGTGGTCGCAGTTTCAAAATGCCACCGTGCCGCTGGCGTTGGCACGGGGAGGCAATGCCGCCTCGCGACTCTACGAATCGTTCGTGAATCGGGGACCGCACGGCAAGGCCGACGCCCTGTGGGCGATGGCCCGTGGCTTCACCGATGAGGAGTTGACCGCGGGAGTCGATCGTGCGCTCGTCGAGGCCCTCGACGACCCCAGCCTGATCGTGCGGAGGTATGCGAGCAAGGCGCTCATCGACGTCACGCAGCCTTCGGCAGTGGACCGGACGAGGTATCGCCCCGATGGCCAGCCAGATATGCGGCGGGAGGGGGTGGTCTGGTGGCGGAACCAGTTGGAAAAGGGGCTGATTCGCCGCGGGGCCCTGGCCTCCGGCAACGCCGCCCGCGTCGTGGGCGAGCCAACCATGCCCGCCGTGCCCGCCGAGGACGCCGCCGAAGGGCCTGCCGAGGAGCCCGCCGAGCAATGAATGGACGGTCGTTTTTGCGGTCTGTGGCCGCGCCGCGCAGATGGTTTGTGTCGGCGGCGAGAGGGGTGCTATGATCGCGGGATTGAGAGGCGAATGGCCCCAGGAGGTGGCCCTGCCCCGGGTTATGACCCGGCGGGGTTCGGAGTGCCGAGCGTAGATCGGCCGCGTTTCGTGGGTGTCGCCGAAGAGGTTCGTCAGAGAAGGGAATGCCCGAGTGCAGATCAACGTTTCAGCAAGGCACGGTCAGCTTAGCGGCGCGACGCAGTCGAAAATTGTGTCGAAAGTCTCTCGTCTGAAGCGGTATTTCAATCGTCTTACCGCCTTGAACGTGACCGTCGACCTGGAGAATGAGTCGTTGCCGACAGTGGAGATCGTTGCGTCGGCGGAACACTTTCATGAGATGGTCAGTCGGGAACACTCCGGCCAACTCTGGCGGAGCGTCGACGGTGCCGTCCAGAAACTCGAGCAACAGCTCAGAAAACACAAGGAGAAGGTTCTGGATCACCAGCACGTGAACAACACGCGTGAATCCTGAACTCGCAGTCGCATGAAGTTTTCCGATTTCGTGGCCGCCGATGCGATCCGGTCGCACGTCGATGCCCGCACCAAGGAGGGTGTCATCCGGGAGATGGCCCAGTCGCTCGTCGACGCGGGCAGCATCGCTGCGGGTGACCTTGAGAGCATCGTCAAGGCCATCATGAAGCGGGAGGATCTTGGCAGCACGGGCATCGGCCGGGGCGTGGCCGTTCCCCACACCAAGCATCCCAGCGTGAGCCGGCTGGTCGGGACGGTGGCGGTCAGCCATGACGGTGTCAATTTCGACAGTCTCGACGGCGAGCCTGTGCAGCTCTTTTTCCTGCTCGTGTCGCCGCCGGATCGTCCGGGCGACCACCTGCGGGCGCTGGAAAACATCTCCCGTCAACTCCGCGATGAAACGTTCTGCCGGCATCTGAAGTCGGCCAAGGGGCCGGTGGATATCCAGCACTTATTGGAGGAGGCCGACAGCCACGGGGTGGCGTCGTGACCGCCGCCACGACACGGGAAGGTGAGGCCCGGGTGGCCGACATTCGGGAAAGCATGAGTGAGCAGTTGGTCTCGCGCGAGGTCGTGGTCGGAATGCCGCAGGGTTTGCACGCCCGGCCGGCCGACCAACTCGCGCGCGAGGCCCGCAAGTGGCAATCACGGATCGAGTTGCTGAGCGATTCTCAGCGGGTTGACGGAAAAAGCATCCTCGATGTGCTGACGCTCGCCGCCGAGGCGGGCACGCGGCTGATCGTGGAGGCAACGGGGCCCGACGCCCGCGAGGCGATCGAGGCGATCGGGAGCCTCTTCGACCGCAATTTTAACGACCAGGAAAACAACGAAAGCCGGTAATGGCGGACAGGTGCTGTTGGGCCGCCCATGGTGGGCCGCTCATATCGGTTCGGGTCCGGCGGCTTGGTTTGACGCAGTTCATACACCAGTTCACACGCAGTCCATACAACGAAGGAGCCGCAACGAACCGCGAGGCGCGAGTGCAGCCGGGATTCTGATCGCAGCCGCCATGCACGGCATGGCATGAGCGCGATCTCCTTGGCCGACACGACGCAGCCCGCGGGCGAAATGCGCCCCCCATGCTGAAACTCCAAGGAATCGCCGTTTCGCCCGGCGTCACGATCGGCGAAGCGCTCGTCCTCGATAGCGAGGGCTTCCGGATCCCGCGCCGCTTCGTCGAACGGAGCGCGGTCGACACCGAGCTCGCCAGGCTGCAGCACGCCGTGGCCGATACGGCCCGTGAGATCGAGCGGAACAGGGACGCGATCCGGGCCGAACTCGGCGAGCAGTATGCCGCCATCTTCGAGGCCCATCTGGCGATGCTGCACGACACCAAGCTGCAGGATGAGCTGTCGTCGGCCGTCCGCGACCGCAACTGGTGGCCGGAATACGCCGTCAGCCGCACGCTTCGCCGCTATGCGAAGGTTTTTCAAAACCTCGACAATCACATCTCGCAGCGGGCGCACGACATCTACGACATCGAGAAGAGCCTGCTTCGCAACCTGCTGGGGCAGCGGCGCGAGACGCTCGCCGCGATCTCGCAGCCGGTGATCGTGCTGGCCCACAACCTCACTCCCAGCGAGACGGCCAACCTTGACCGGCGGTTCGTGCAGGGCTTCGCCACGGAATTGGGCGGACCGGGCAGCCACACCGCGATCGTGGCGGAGGGGCTCGAAATCCCGGCGGTCGTGGGCATCGGCCCGTTTCTGGCCGATGTTTCCGGTGGCGAGCCGGTGATCCTCGACGGCAACCAGGGGATCGTGATCCTCCAGCCCGACGAGGAGACGATCGCCCGCTATCGGCTCGAGGCGGAGGCAGCCCGCACCGTCGCGAAGAAGCTCGACCGGTTGCGGGATCTCCCCGCCGTGACAACCGATGGCGTGAGAATCCAGATCACCGGCAACATTGAGTTTCCCAGCGAGGCCGAGCAGTGCCTGAGCCGGGGGTGCGACGGCATCGGCCTCTACCGCACCGAGTTTCTCTATCTGACGAGCCGGCACGAGCCGACCGAAGAGGACCACTTCGCCGCCTACCGAGACGTGGTGCAGGCGATGCCCGGCATGCCGGTCGTCATCCGCACGCTCGATCTTGGCTCGGACAAGATGCTCACGGAGACGAAGTCGGAGGAGGAGCGGAATCCCTGCCTCGGCCTCCGCAGCATCCGGCTCTCGTTGCGGCAGCTGCCGATGTTTCGCACGCAACTGCGGGCGATTCTCCGGGCCAGTGCCCTGGGCGACGTGCGGGTGCTCTTCCCGCTCGTCTCCACGATCGTCGAACTGCGTCAGGCCCGCATGGTCCTGGCGGACGTGATGGAAGATCTGGCCGAGCACGGTATCGCGTTCAACGCGAAGATGCCGGTCGGCATGATGGTCGAGACGCCGGCCGCCGTGATGATGATCGACGCATTCATCAAGGAGGTCGACTTCGTCTCGATCGGCACCAACGACCTGATCCAGTACACGCTGGCGGTCGATCGGGGCAACAAGGAGGTCGCCGAACTCTACAACGCCTGCGATCCGGCGGTGCTGCGGCTCTTGCGCCGCACGCTGGACGTGGCGGCCGAGGCCGGTGTGCCTGCGACGTTATGTGGTCAGATGAGCGGCAGCGTGATGTACACGCAGCTGCTTCTGGGATTGGGCCTGCGGCAGCTGAGCGTGCCGGCGAGCGCCATCCCCGAAGTGAAGCAGGTGGTCCGAAGTGTTTCGGCCGCTGAATGCCGCGCGATAGCGGAAAAAGCGCTGACGATGGACGCCGCGCGGGAGGTGAAGGCCTACCTGCGCGACCAACTCCGTCGGCTGCTCGCGGAAACGATCGCGTAGCAGCGAGGCTGCCAACGCGACACGCTCCCTGCGGGGCGGGAAGTCATCAAAAGGAAAACAGATATGAAACAGGAAATGCTCATCAACGTGTCGCAGCCGGAAGAGTGCCGGATCGCGATCATGGAGGACGGCGTGCTGGAGGAGCTCTACGTGGAGCGGACCAGCCAGGACAATCTCGTCGGCAACATCTACAAGGGCCGCATCGTCAACATCGAGCCGAGCATCCAGGCGGCGTTTGTCGACTTCGGCGTGGGCCGCAACGGCTTCCTCCACATCAGCGACGTGGAGCCGCAGTATTACCGGCAGGGCGGGCTCGATCCCGACAAGGCATTCGAGGCGGGCGAGGCCGGCAGTCGCGGTGCCGACATCGAGGAGACCGATGCAGACGGGCGACCCAAGACCGCCACGCGGCGGAAGCCCCGGCTGGGCGACCGGCCGCGGGTGAAGCCGCCCATCCAGGACGTGCTGCGGCGGGGCGACGAGGTGCTCGTCCAGGTGATCAAGGAGGGCTTCGGCACCAAGGGGCCCACGCTCTCCACCTACATCTCGATCCCGGGCCGCTACCTCGTGCTGATGCCGCCGCTGGGCCGCGTGGGCGTGTCGAAGAAGATCGACGATGAACATGAGCGGCGGCTGCTCCGCGACATCATGCTCGAACTGCGTCCGCCGAAGGGTGTCGGGTTTGTCGTCCGCACGGCAGGCACGGAGCGGACCAAGTCGGAGATGGCCCGCGACATGGCCTACCTGCTGCGACTCTGGAAGTCGATCGTCCGACGGATGCGGAAGTATTCCGCTCCGATCGACATCTACCAGGAATCGGACATGATCATCCGCACGATCCGTGACATGTTTACGGAGGATGTGGGGCGGATCCTGATCGACGAGCCGGCCGCCTACGAACGGGCCCGGGAGTTTCTCGAACTGGTGATGCCGAAGTATGTGTCGCGGCTGCAGCTCTACGAAGGCAAGGAGCCGCTCTTCCACCGCTATGGGCTCGAGGAGGAGATCAGCCGCATCCATCAGCGGAAGGTGCCGCTCAAGGGCGGCGGTTCGATCGTGATCGACACCACCGAGGCACTCGTGGCGATCGACGTCAACTCGGGCAGCTTCCGCACCGAGAAGTCGGCGGAGGAGAACGCCTACCAGATGAACCTGATCGCCGCGAAGGAGATCGCCCGGCAGCTGCGGCTCCGCGACCTGGGCGGCGTGATCGTCAACGACTTCATCGACATGCGTCGGGAAAAATACCGGCGTGGTGTCGAGAAGGCGCTGCACGATGCCATGAAGCGGGACCGTGCCCGGACGAAGATCCTGCGGACGAGCCCGTTCGGCCTGATCGAGATGACCCGGCAACGGATTCGGCCGTCGCTCCGGAAGAGCATCTTCCGCGACTGCCCCACCTGCTCGGGCACCGGCATCGTGAAGACCGCCGAGAGCATGGCGATCGAGGTGATGCGCACGCTCCAACTCTCCGCCACGCGGGACGACATCGCGCGTCTCAACGTGACGGTGCACGACGAGGTGGCGACCTGGATCAACAACCGGAAGCGCCGGGAGATCGCCCAGTTCGAGGATGCCACGCACGTGCAACTGCATGTGACCGGCAAGGAGAGTGCCTCGCCCGAGCATCTCCTCATCGAGGCCTGGGATTCGACCGGCCGCACCGTGCGGTTCCCGTAAAAACCAATGTTTTCGGGCCCCACTCGACCCGGCGACCGTCCATTGCTAGGCTAAGTGGCTCGAAAAAAGGCCTGTTCCGGGCCGGCAGTTTGTTTCCTCATCCGTTCCTTTCCCTTCGTCCTTTCACAGCGGTAACCACCATGGCCAAGTCTGCTTCGACCAGTGCTCCCTCGACGTCTGCCTCCAGCATGGTGGGCGCCGGCCACCACTACGCCATCGTCGTCGACGGCGGTCGGCAGTATCGCGTCAGCGAGGGCGAGGTGCTCGACATCGACTTCCGCCACCTGCCGGCCGGCAGCGAGGTGGTGTTCGACGAGGTTTTGGCTGTGAGCAAGGCCGGCGTGCTGACGCTCGGTGCGCCGGTCGTGAAGGGTGCGAAGGTGAAGGCAGAGGTGGTTGGCGTCGTGCAGGGCAAGAAGATCTACGTGCAGAAGTTCGCCCGCCGCAAGAATTACCGTCGTCGCACCGGCCACCGTTCGATCTCGACGACGGTCCGGATCGCATCGATCGGCTGAAGCGAGAGCGTTCACGCCCGGCCGAGCACGTCGGCCAGCGGGCCGCCGCGGCGGCAGAGATCGTCGACGCGGGCCGACACGACGGGATCCTCCTCGACCGGCGGCGCGTGATGCGGCTTGAGCCGCGCGTCGATGACGAGCGGTCCACGGCAGCCCCAGTGCTTTTGATGCACCGCCGCATCGACGCCGTGCACGTCGGCCGCCGGGTTTGACCGGGTGAACGTCAGCCAGAGGAAGTTTTCCAGGCTCGCGGCGGTGAAGTCGCTGTCATCGACGACCACGACCAGCGGCCAGGCCCGCAGCGGATGCTCGGGAGCAATCGCCGCCGTCAGCCGTTCGACGTCGGCCGACCACGGCGCGGCCGTGGCCGACGCCCAGATGCTCTCATCGTTCGCTGACTCAAGCCTGGGCCGTGGTTCGATCCGCGGACCCTCGACCGTGACGATGCCGGGCAGGCAGACCCTTGGATTACGGAAGCCATCGGGCAGCGCGATGCCGGCTGAGAGTTCGCGCGGCAGTGTGCGGACGGCCGGACCGCGAGCCGCGACCACGAGCTTCGACCCGGCGTTGAAGCCGCTGCCGGAGTAATCGAGGGTGTCGATCGTGGTTTCGGTATGGAAGTGGCAGTCGCGGCGCCAGTCGGCCCGCTCGAGCAGGCGGGCGAGGAAGGGGGCCACATCGTGGGCATCAAGGCCCGGGGCATCACCGCCATTCACGATGAAGAGATACTTTGCCAGCGACAGCTGCCCCTGGCCGAGGATCGCGGAGGCCTGTGTGAGCAGTTCGGCGGGCCGGCCCGACCGCTTCCAGGGCATGTAGCGCTCGCTACCCACGGCCAGGAGCAGAGGGTGGACTCCCGAGGCGTCGACCGCATGCACACTCGACACGCCGGGGAGAACGGTGGGGATGACGGGGCCGGTGAGCTCGTGCACGAGCCAGCCGAAGAGCGTGTCTTCCTGCGGGGGGCGGCCGACGACGGTCATCGGCCAGATCGCCCCGTCGCGATGCCAGACATGCTCGACCCGCATCACGGGAAAGTCGTGCCGCCGCGCGTAGTAGCCCAGATGGTCGCCGAACGGTCCCTCCGGCTTGGTGGCTCCGGGCGAGATCGAGCCCTCGATGACGAAGTCGGCGTCGGCATAGATCGCCGGACTGTGGCCGCGGGTGATCATCGGCAGCCGATGACCGGCCAGCACGCCTGCGAATGTCAGTTCGGAGAGTCCCTCCGGCAAGGGCATCACGGCGGAGACGGCCAGCGCCGGCGAGCCACCGACGAAGATTGCCACCCTGAGTGGTTCGTTCCGCTCGAGCGCCGCGGCATGATGCAGGCCGATGCCGCGGTGCAGCTGATAGTGGAGCCCGACCTCGTGGTCGGTTTCGTAGTCGTTGCCTGCGAGCTGCACGCGGTACATGCCGAGGTTTGACTTTACGAGCGCCCGCCTCAGGCCCGCATGGCGGGGGTCTTCGGTGTAGACGGCTGGCAGCGTGATGAACGGGCCGCCGTCACCGGGCCAGCTCGTCACCTGCGGGAGGCGCGAGAGCGGAATCTCATGCGCGAGCACCGGCCCCGACCGCACGCGACGGGGCAGCATCGAGAGGGCATCGATCGGGCTTCGCCAATACCGCCAGGGTCGGGCCAGGGCCTGGGTGGGATCGATCTTCAGCTCTACCAGCCGCTTCACGCGGTCGAGCGAGTCGGCGAAGATCCGCTCGATCCGTCGCTTGGTGCCATAGAGGTTGGTGAGAATCGGGAAGGCCGAGCCCTGTGGATTCGTGAACAGGACTGCCGGGCCCCCAACGCGGAACAGCCGCCGCTGGATCTCGGCGATCTCCAGGTGCGGATCGACCGGGTGGGAAATCTCGACGAGTTCCCGCTCGCGCCGGAGGGCATTGGCACAGGACTGGAGTGACTGGAATCCCATGGGTTTTCTTCCAACCATGGTAGTCCCTCCCCAGAAAAAGGTGCCAGCCACCAAATCTGGGTAGTATCGGTGATCCTTGGCGACTCGAGATGGTGCCTGACAAGGCAGTCCGATGAGTGTCGACAATCGAAACCTGCTGCTGTGCGTTCTGGTGCCCGTGGCGGCGATCCCACCCGGCTCGTAGCTGTCAGCAGTCGAATGTTACGTCACGACTTCGATGCCCTCGCCATACCCGGCAAGCGCGGCGTCGTTTGTGAGGAGGATGAGCGGTTCGGTTCGGGCTTGCGCCACGAGCATGCGGTCGAAGGGATCGCGGTGGATTGAAGGCAGAAGCCCGACGGCTACCGCATGATCGCCGCTGATCGGCAGCAGCGTGAAGCCCGCTGGTTCGATTTCGGCGAGCAGCAAGCTGGCGTCGGCCTGAATCTTGCCAAGCGACGCCTTGATGCTGACCTCCCAGATCGAGGCGGCACTTACGAACACTTCAGACACGTCGATCCGCTTGCGAGCACGGATCGGAAGCCGCTCAGGTGCCGCAAACGCCCACAGCAGCAGGTGCGTGTCCAGCAGGATTCTGCTCACCGCCGTTCCTCGAACGCATCAAGGACGTCTTGATCGAGCGGAGCGTTGAAATCATCAGGAACCTCGAAGCGGCCCTGTAATCCCCCGAGCCGTTTTGCCCGGATCGCCTGTTCCAGCGGAACAATCTTGGCGACCTGCCGGCCTGCCTTCGCGATGATCGTTGTGCGTCCGGAGGCTGCCTGCTCGACGATCCGTGAGAGGTGCGTCTTGGCTTCGTGGATGTTCACGACTTTTTCCATAAACATTCGCTCTGAGAGTGCAAGACCAGACTAAGTCTAGTCTGGTTCTGTCCCGCAAGTCAAGTTCGCGTGCAGACTAGAATGCAATCGTTTCCGCAGTTCATTCATGGAGCAGCAATTTCATGGTACAGCTCACCAGCACCTACGAAGGCGGGCTGCGATGCCGCGCTACGCACGGTCCGTCAGGCACCACCCTCATCACCGACGCGCCGGTCGATAACCATGGCAAGGGGGAGAGCTTTTCGCCCACCGATCTGGTCGCCACGGCACTCGGCGCCTGCATGATGACGATCATGGGGATCGCGGCGGAGCGGCACGGTCTCAATCTCGTCGGCATGAAGGCCGAGACCGTGAAAGAGATGAGCAAGGACCTGCCGCGGCGGATCGCCAGCCTGCGGACCCGGCTCACGATTCCGCTACCAGCCGACCACCCGCAGCGGGCCCTGCTCGAGCAGGCCGCTCACACGTGTCCCGTGCACAAAAGTCTAGCTTCCGAGATCGATGCGGCGATCGAGTTCGTCTGGACAGGTGGGTGACGCGTAGAATCGAAGCGTCAGGGGCGCGATGGAAGCTACGGGATGATTCACAACGACGGGCGTGAGCCTGGAGTGTGGGCCACCCGGCTACGGAGCCCCTCCCATGAGACGCATACGACCTGCTTGGAATCTGGCGTCGCTGGCCCGGAGATTGGTGTCGCCAGAGACCTTGGAGTCGCGGCTGGCATGTGCGGCGCAAAACCTGCTGCCGTCGTTCGACATGAGTCCGCCGGCCGGCGCTCCCGCCTACAACCAGATCTGGGTCGATCCCGCCGCCGGCAATGACGGCAACAGCGGCGCATCGCGGGCCTTGGCCGTCCGCACGCTCTCCGAGGCGTGGCGTCGGGTGCCCATCAACGTCGATCTCTCGACCGGGTTTCAGATCAATCTGACAGCTGGCACCTATCCGGAATCAGCGGTGCCCATCTACTGGGAGAGCAGGCACGGCACGCAGTCTGCGCCGATTGTGCTCAAGGCGATCGACGGCAACGGCACGGCCCGCCTGCCGAACATGAATGTCTACGACTGCCGCCACCTCTATCTCCTCGGCCTCGACGTCTCGTCCGGTGGTGGCGACGTGCTCCACCTCGACAGCTGTTCCTACGTGCTCCTCCGCGACACGACGATCCGAGGCCTTGGGGAGATTGCGTCCTATGCCGTCCCGCAGGAGACATTGAAGGTCAACCAGAGCCAATACATCTTCGTGGAACACTGCGACATCTCCGGCGCCTGGGACAATGCCGTCGATTTCGTGTCGGTGCAGTATGGGCACGTCGTGGGCAGCCGGATCCATCGATCTGGCGACTGGGCGATGTATGCGAAAGGTGGCTCGGCGTCGCTCACCGTGGCGGGCAATGAGTTTTACGATGCCGGCACGGGGGGATTCACGGCGGGGCAGGGGACCGGCTTCGAGTTCATGGTCTCGCCCTGGCTGCAGTACGAAGCGTATGACATCACCTTCACCGACAACGTCGTCCACGACACCCAGGGCGCGGGGTTTGGCGTGAACGGCGGCTTCAACATCGTGATGGCCCGCAACACCCTCTACCGCGTGGGCAGCCGCAGCCACGTGATCGAGGTGGGGTTCGGATCGCGGTCATGTGACGGGAATCAGGCGGCCTGCCGAGCCTATCTTGCCCAGGGCGGCTGGGGCACTGCGGTCGTCGGGGGCGACGAGCCGATCCCGAATCGCAATGTCTTCATCTACGACAACGTGGTCTCCAACCCCGACGGCTACGTGAGCCAGTGGCAGCAGTTCGCGGTGGCGATGCCGCGGACACCATCCGCCGGCTCCAACATTCCCTCGCCGGCCCGGGCCGACACCAATCTCCAGATTCGCGGCAATTGGATCTGGAACGGGCCGGCCGACCATCCGTTGGGGATCGAGCAGACGGCACTGGCTGCCGATGTGCTCGCCGGCAACGCCATCAACACCGTGCGGCCGGTGCTCGCCGATCCAGCCCACGGCGACTATTCGTTGGCGCCGGGCGTCGTGTCACCGGTGGCGTCTGCCGGTTTGCCGCCAGTGCTTCCGCCGCCACCCGCGCCGCTGCCGCCCCTGAAGGCAACGTTCCGCGTGGTCGCCGCGACCACGGCCCGGGCGGTCACGACGCTCACGGTCACGTTTAACCGGGCGGTGCGTGGCGTAACGCTCGACGACTTCGTCCTCGTTCGCGGCCGCACGGCCGCGTCGCTGGCAGGAGCGCGGATCACGACCACCGACCAGATCACGTATACGATCACGACCATCCGCAGTACGTATCTTGCGGGCAACTACACGCTGCGATTGAAGGCCGTGGGCACGGGGATTGTCGACGCAGCCAACGAGGCCCTTGCCGCCCCGACGACGGTGTCGTGGCGGATGACCCGCACCGTGCCGCCCACTCGGTTTGTGGTGGCTGCCATCGGCCGCTGATGCGGAAAACCGTGCGACTGTTCACGCGGGTTTCCCGAAAACCGCGGAGCGGCGACAATCAGGGGTCGTGATCCACCGTCTCCGACGCCAGCGGGCTGAACTCCTCCATGGCCGATCTCTTTTCCGCCTCGCGGGCCGCGAATGTCGCCCGGGCTGCGCCGCTGGCTGCCCGGATGCGGCCCCGCCGGCTGGCCGACTATATCGGGCAGGCGAAGGTGGTGGGGCCGGGCACGCTGCTGCGGCGGCTCATCGAGGCCGACCGGCTCGGCTCCGTGATCCTCTACGGGCCTCCGGGCGTGGGCAAGACGACGCTCGCCGAGATCATCGCCCGCGAGACGAAGCGGCGGTTCGTGGAACTCTCTGCCACGGCCTCCGGCGTCAAGGATGTCCGCGATGTGCTCGAAGCGGCCCGCCGACGGCTCGAAGACGACGGCCAGAAGACCTGCCTCTTTGTCGACGAGATCCACCGCTACTCGAAGTCCCAGCAGGATGTGCTGCTGCCCGATGTGGAAAATGGTGTGATCGCGCTGATCGGCGCCACCACGCAGAATCCCTTCTTCGCGCTGACAAGCGCCTTAGTCAGCCGTAGTCGCATCTTCGAACTGGAAGCCCTGTCGCGGGACGACATCGCGGAGGTGCTCAGGCGAGCGGTCGCCGACCGCGAGCAAGGCCTGGGCAACGAACGGATCGAACTCACGCCGGAGGCGATCGCCCTGCTCGTGGAGACGTCTGACGGCGACGCTCGCCGGGCACTTGGCGCCCTCGAGATCGGCGTGCTCTCAAGCCCGCAGCGGCCGCTTGTTTTCACGGGAGCGTTGGCCCGCGAGAGCGTGCAGCGGAAGGCGATCACCTACGACTCTGGCGACACGCACTACGACTGCGCGAGCGCCCTGATCAAGAGCATCCGGGGCAGCGACGCCGATGCGGGCCTCTATTGGCTCGCGCGGATGCTGGAGGGGGGCGAGGACGTGCGGTTTCTCTCGCGGCGGCTCGTGATCCTGGCCAGCGAGGACATCGGCAATGCTGACCCGCGGGCCCTGATGATCGCAGTTGCGGCGATGCAGGCGACGGAGTTCGTCGGGCTTCCCGAATGCCAGCTCTCGCTGTCGCAGGCGGTCACCTACCTGGCACTCGCCCCCAAGAGCAATGCCTGCACGACAGCCATCGGCGCCGCCCGCAGAGACGTGCGCGAGCAGGCGGTGATCCCGGTGCCGCGGCATCTGCAGGACAAGCACTATGCCGGTGCCAAGCAGCTTGGCCATGGCCAGGGCTACGAGTATTCGCACGATGCGCCGGATGGCATCGCGGCGCAGGACTACCTTGGCGAATACCTGGGCGTGGAAAAACGGTATTACGAGCCGACCGATCGCGGCGAGGAGCGGGATCTTTCAGAGCGGCTCACCGAGATCAGGCGGCGGCTGGCGGGCGGTCCGCCGCAGGGCTGAGGTCGACGAGTGGCTGGCCGCGATTTGCCGTCTGCTGCGGGATGGCCTATCCTGCGATCGTCAGCCTTCGTGGGGAGCATGCGCGCGTGCGATCGTGTCTGTTGAGTCTCGTCTGTGCGTGGTGTCTCGCCGCTCCGGGACTGTGCCAGGATGTGGGCGGTCTCCCAGCCGACGCGCGTGCTCCGGCAACCGCCGAGAACGCCGGCGTCTCCAGCATCGCCACGCTGCGGTATGGCGACGACGCCACCGATGACAACTCGGCCGCGGGCGGCGTGCCTCTTTCGCCGGGCAGCCTGGCTGCGGCCTCTCGAATCCGGGGCAGGCTCACCTGGATGTCGCCCCGGCCCGCCGATGGTCGCCACTTCGTCGTGCAGGACGACTCGTCTGGCATCTGGGTGAACGTCAAGGTGGCCCGGGAGCGGGCTGTGTGGCGGGGAGACGAGGAGGTACTTGCGGGTCTGGTGCCAGGCATGCTCGTCGAGGTCGAGGGGCTCGTCGATCGCGACGTCTTCGCCCCGATGATGATTCCGCAATCGGTGGCCGTCGTCTCCGAGGAACTGTCGCTGCCCGAAGCGACGTCGGCGGTGATGGAATGGGTCTTCAACGGTGCCAACAACTGCCAGAGGGTCGAGATCGAAGGCATCCTGCAAGGTTTTCGCAAGGCCTCCGGCCGCTGGATTCTCGTGATGGAGACAGATGGCCACCGCTGGCTGGTCACCGTGCCCGACACCATGATCCAGCCAGATCCCGCCCATCTCGTTGACGGCAGCATGCGACTGCGGGGCGTGACGGCGGCGCGGTTCACCACCCGCGGCGAGTTTGTGTCGCTCATGCTCCTTGTTGGCAATGCCGCCGACATCGACGTGATCGAGCAGCCGCGGACGTCGGCGTTTGCGTCGCCCAAGCTGCCAGTGGCACGCCTAGCCCGCTTCCAGCGGGATCCCCCCAGCGGCCACCGCGTGCGGACGGAGGGGGTCGTAACCCATGCCCAGCCTGGCGATTTTTTCTATCTTCAGGACGGGGCGTTTGGTGTGCGGGTGGAGACCGAATCCGATGAACTGCTGCAGCCTGGCGAACTCGTCGAGGTGGCGGGGTTCATCGACCGCCGACGGGTGCAGGTGGGCGTTTCGCAGGCCGCTGGGCTGGTCGAGGCCGTCGTTCGCCGCATCGGCAGCGGCGTTCCGCCCCAACCGGCGTCTATCTCGCCCGACGAGATTGTGGCCGTCAATGCCAAGGCCTTGCGGAATGGCCTCATCGCAAAACCCGGCGATTACGACGGCTGTCTGGTCACCTTCAAGGGACGCCTCGTGGAGGTCCGCCGCGGCGTCATGGGGGGCGTTCTGCTCATCTCGAGTGGGAAATCAACGGTCAACGCCGCGCTGCATGGAAGCACTTTCGAACTGCTGAAAATACTCGAACCGGGCAGCGATCTGCAGGTTACCGGCATCGTGCAGGTGGACCTGAAGCCGGAGCAGGGCTCCCGCCCGATCTGGCTGCTGCCGGCCGTGGAGCGGATGGATTTGTTTGTGCGGTCGGTGAACGACGTGCAGGTGCTGACGCGGCCCTCATGGTGGACGCCGCGACGCCTGATCGGGGCACTGGCGGCACTGGCCGGCGTCCTTGCCGCGGCGCTCGGCTGGGTGTGGCTGCTGCGCCGTCGCGTTTCGAAGACCGTGGCGAGATTGGCGGCGGAAATGCAGACCAGGCACGAGGCCGCCGTCGAGTTCAACGCCACGATTCGCGAACGGAACCGGCTGGCTGCCAATCTCCACGACACACTCCTGCAGACGATGTCGGCGATCGGCATGCAGTTGCAGTCGTGCGAGCTCAGCGGCCGCGAGAGTGGAAAGCCGGCGGCCAACCATCTCGGGCTCGCTCGGCGCATGGTCGATCACGCGGTCGGCGAACTCCGGGAATCGGTCTGGGCATTGCGGAGCTTTCCGCTCAAGGGGCAGTCGCTCCCGGAGGCGGTTCGCTCGCTCGCCGCCCACCTTGAGGAGGGCTGTGAGACGCGGATCAACGTGGCGATGAACGGCCCGGAGACCGCTGTCTCCGATTTTGTCGCCGGCAATCTGCTGCTCGTGGTGCAGGAGGCGGTCCACAACGCCCTGCAACATGCGAAGCCGGCTACGATCGAGGTCGTGCTGTCGTTCGATCCGGCCGCCGATGCGATCAACGTGACGGTGCGGGACGACGGGATGGGATTCACGCCGGGCACGCAGATGGGGCCGCTTCAAGGCCATTTCGGCATGCAGGGCATGCGGGAGCGAGTCGAACGGCTCGGCGGCACCCTCCGGATCGAGAGTGCGCCGGGGCGGGGCACGGTCATCCACGCGCGGGTCAAAAACCTGCCGTATGATCAGGAGATTGAGGCGGAGTGATCAAAGACTGCGGATTGCCGAAAACGCCAGTGGCTGCCAGAGGTGGGGGAGTCATAGTGAATGCAGGAGCGTCTAACAGCCCGGGCCGCGAGCCGCGCGTCCGGGGATCCGTTGGGGGTACGCAGCCGATGCTTTCCCAGATTGAGAAGGTCCCTGGTGGAACTGCCGCCGAGTCGAAAGTAATCCGTCTGCTCCTCGTGGATGACCATCCGGTGATGCGGGCGGCATTGGCGAATCTGCTCAGCTTCGAGAAAGATTTCCAGATCGTGGGTGAGGCCGATGACGGTGGGGCGGCCCTGCGACTGTGGCGCGAGAAGCAGCCTGATGTCTGCCTGCTCGACGTGACCATGGCCGGCATGGATGGCTTTGAAACGCTCCGTCGGATTCAGGCCATTACGCCCGCCGCCCGAGTGCTGATGCTCACGTCGTCCGACTCGGCAGAAGATATGGAGCAGGCTGTGGAGGCTGGGGCTCAGGGCTATCTCACCAAAAACGTCGTCTATGACGAACTGGTGGCCGCGATCCGTGAGGTGCACGCCGGCGGCAGGCCGATCGCCAAACGGCTCCGATCAGGCGGCGGCGAGGCGAACGCCGGCCTGCTGACGCGTCGAGAACTCGAAGTGCTCGGGCTCCTGCGACAGGGGTTCACCAATCTCGAAATCGGCAACCTGCTCGGATTTTCCGAGCGGACCGCCCGCTCGCATGTCGGGGCGATCAAGGAAAAACTCCACTGCGCCCATCGGGCTGAGGCGGTGGCCAAGGGGTTTGAGCTGGGGTTGCTGAAATTCGCCCCCTCGGCCAGCCGCGGCAGGCAATAACAGCCTGCCGGACAATCGTCGGCGAAAGTGCCCGCGGCCTGGCTCTTCGGCAGGCATGCCCGCGGGCGGGAGCGTATGCTATCGGCATGTGGCTTCTCGCCGTGGAACACGAGCGACGGCAGCGGCGCGATGCGGCTCTTGCCGCCCGCACCAGAGAACGGCTTTGCGCCGCCCTGGCCCGGCATCTGCCAGGCACGGCGGTCTGGGTCTACGGGTCGCTTGTCAAGCCGGGTCGTTTTCGCGAGTGGTCCGATGTCGATCTCGCCTTCGAATCGCTCCCGCCAACACTCAGTTTGGAATACCTGCAGAGCCTCTTGACTGCCGACGTCGGCCGTTCGGTTGATGTCTGCCTCTTCGATCGCACCCGACTGCGGCCCGTCATTGAAAGGGAGGGGGAACGATGGATCGCATAGCGCTCCAGATCCTCGAGGACGGTTGGGAGCAGGACGGTCGCGTGTTGCGGCAGGCGGCGGCCACGCTGCAAGCCCGTCTGGGTGAGTCGACCGATGGCCGCTGGGCGGCAGCCGCCTTCGAGATCAATCGCATCTACAACATCATGGAAAAAGCCTTCGAGCGGCTCTGTCAAACGTTCGAGAACCATCTCGAAAAAACGGGCCGCTATCATGACACACTCATCGAGCGGGTCACGCTTGAACTCAAGGGTATTCGCCCTTCGTTCCTGCCATCTGATGCCATTCGGGACGTGCGCGAACTCAAGGGTTTCAGGCATCTCTTTCATCATGCCTATGACCTCGATCTCGACCCGGTCCGCGTCGAGGCGGCGGCCGAAAACGCGGTTCGCTGCGTCGGCCGCTTCGACGGCTGGTGCCAGTCGTTTCTGGCGGAAGTCCGCAGTCGCTATCGCGACGAGTTGGACGCCTAGGAGCGAGCGGATCGCGGGCCTGGCAGACGGTGGCCCCGCGTGGCAGGCGAAAGTGCGGGCATTCTTGGCGGCGGGGCCGGAGGTACGTCTCGAGCATTTTGCCGAATCCGCCAATGGTGAGGGCTGAAATCCGTCAATAGGATCAAGGGACGTGCGGGAGGTGCGTCCGAGCCGGACCGATGCCCGCCCCGCACGGTGGATTCACTTTTCTGTCCCGCCGTCGAATGTCCGTGATAGTTGATCAATTTTGTTGGTTCCACGTGTTTTCCTCGGAGGTTTCCCATGACATCCCTGCTTGCGTATGTTGCGCCGCGTGGGCGACGAGGCTTCACGCTCGTGGAACTTCTGGTCGTGATCGCCATCATCGGGACGCTCGTGGGGCTGCTGCTGCCCGCCGTTCAGTCAGCCCGTGAGGCGGCGAGGCTATCGAGTTGCCAGAACAACCTCAAGCAGATGGGCCTGGCAGCTCTGAATCACGATTCGGCCAAACAACGCTTTCCCACTGCGGGGATCATTCCGAGCGGTTTTGCAAACGGCGCTGGTCCCTACTGGCCGGCAATCAAGACCGCCGAAAGCTACGGCACGCCGATCCTCAACCACTTTTGGCAGATGATGCCCTATCTCGAGGAGAACAGCACCTTCGCCCTTCGGTTCACCGGCAGCGGTTTCGCGGATACGTCGGTGACTGGCCTCAATGCGCAGCGGGTGAAAACCTACAGTTGTCCAAGCCGGGGAGTTGACCGCTTCGGCTTGGTGAGCGGCTCCCCCTGTTTTTTCTACGACTACGCGAGCTTTGCGATTGGTGGCGATCCCGCTGCCGAGGGCTCGGGGGCACCGTGGTCTGGAAATTACAACCAGACGGGCTGCGATGCTGCCTGGGGCGGCATTATTTCCCCGGGTGGATTCAGTTCCACGGGCAGCGGTACGACGCTGGCAAACTTCCAGGCAGCCATGCCCATCACCAGCGGCAAGATCACAGACGGAGCGTCGAACACACTGCTATTTGCTGAGAAGCAGGTGGGGCCTGACCGCTACACCGACCCCTCCGTCAACGGTGGTTACGTCGATGGCGGCTATCTGACGCAGGGCGGGACGTGGCGTTCATACCGGCAAGTGGATAGCTACTACCTGCCGATGATGGACATGAACAGCACTGATCGCGGAACTGGCAGGGACACGAAGGATCGTAGCTTTGGCTCTGCCCATGCTGCTGGATTCGGCGCTGTCATGGGGGACGGGAGTGTGCGGACACTTTCCTACACGGTGAGCGTCTCCGTCTTGAACACCATCGGCCGACGTAATGACGCGGCCGGTCGGGCCGGTGAACTGCCCTGATCGGCGGTGGGTTCTTGGTGGGTTTCCCCGCGCGACAGAAGAAACGAACATCTCGATGAAGAAACTTTTTACCGTGTTGTCGGCCGCACTCTTGAGCACCGTGATGTGCGGCGGTTGTGGGTCGGGCCAGACGGACGTCAGGTCGCTGGTAAGGAAATACAACGACACGCATGGAAAGCGATTGGCCAATTTGTACGGCCAGTTTCAGGCGGAGTGGGGGCGGGGGCCGAAAGACGAGAAGGAGCTGAAGCGGTTTATTGCGGCCAAGTCGCCTGCCGCACTCGAAGAGATGGGCGTGACGGTGGATGTGGTGGATGGGCTTTTCTCCTCCGAACGGGACAAGCAGCCGTTCTTCATTCGTTACGGACTCGAGCGGCCGCGCAGTGGAAGTCAGGCGATCGTCTTCGAGACCCAGGGGGTTGGCGGCAAGGCCTTGGTCGTGTTCAGCGGACCATTGGAGGTCCAAGTACCGCTCGCCGAACTCGAGTCCTATAAGAGGGGCGAAAAAGATCCTTCGCCCGAATGAGCGTTTTGCCGCGCTGCTTTCGGACGTGTAAAGGGCGGTCGCGCTGATCCGCACCGCTCAGCGGACGACCATCAATTTGCCGAGCGGATACCACCCGTCGTCGGTGCGGCCTTTGATTGCCAGCCGCACGATGGGCGTATCGTTCTTCTCGCCGAAGACGCCGATCGCGAGCGAGTAGTCTCCCGGCGGGAGGTCGGCGGGGAGTTCGAGGCTGTCGGTCACGGCGTGAGTGTCGCCCAGCGGCAGATCGGGCACGTTTTCCGGGAAATCGGCGGTGAACAGTTCGATCGAGCCGGGCAGCCAGGTATTCACCGTCGTCGAGCCAATGACGATGTGCTGGGAGCCGTCCGGCCCGGTGAGCCGATAGGCGACCCGGTAGGGCCGGTAGCAGGGGGCGGAGCCGACGTTCTGCCACTGCATCGATAGTTTGAGCGGGTCGCCGGCACTCGCCTGCGCCGGGTGGGCGAACTCCTTGAGCACGAAGCGGTAGCCGAGGCGGCTGAGGAAGCGATCCAGCTCCGCGCGGAACTTTCCGTCGTTTGGCAGCGGCGCCGACTTGCCATTGAAGGAGCTGCCGTGGAGGGCGAGGGCATAATTGAAGATGCTCCGAACCGGCCAGCCCTTCTCAGAGAATTCCGAGACGTTTCTTGGAGCCTCGAAGGAGACGGACGCGGTCTTCCAGACATCCTGGAGTTTGTTGCTCTTGATCGCAGCCGGATAGGCGTCGCGCATGTGGTTCCACTTCGGTGAAAAGCTCCCCAAATCGCCGAGGGAATCGGCCCGCCAGCCGGTGCCGTGGGAGACGGCGTAGGCGATGCATGGATTGACCGGATTGGGCATCAGCAGGGGAGTCTTCTTGAAGGCTGCGAGGTAAGCATCGATCACCTTGTGGCAGTTTGCGAGGCTCGGCATCTTGGCCGCCTTGCAGCGGCTCATGTGCCATTCGCCCCACCAGCCGATCGAGCCCACTTCGACGCGCGCAATATCGGGGTGGCCATCGTAGGCGGCCCCGAGCCGCTTGATGAAGTCGAGATGCCTTTCGAGCACGACGGGATCATCGAAATCCGGTATCCGAATCTCCGCGGGGCCGTCGCCGTAATCCACCAGCAGTTCCCGGCCGCCAACGTCCTTGAGCCAGGCCGGGTGTTCGGCGGCGTCCTTGCGTGGGTTGTGGCATTTCACCCTCAGTGCCAGTTGCTGCCCCGATGCGCGGGCGTTTTTCAGTGTCGACTCCAGTAACTCTGTGTTGAGCTTTCCTGCTTGTGGTTCGAGTGTGGACCAGCCCCAGCGGACGTAGAGGATCGTGGAGGGAATCCCCGCCGGCAGGTTTTTGTCTGCTTTGGCGGGGTAGCCGAACGTCTCCCAGCCGATGCCCGGATTCGAGAGGAGTTCGGTGGTTTCCTCGGGCTTGATCACGATGGGCGCATCGGCAGCTGTGGCCAGAGCCCCGATGCAGGCGACGAAGATCAACGACCATCCTGCCGACTGGAAAACCGTCAGGGTTCCGCGGAAGCGGCGGCGTGGAGCCGGGTTGCCAGAGAGGAGATGCGGACGTTGAGATTCCGGAGGCTGTTGACGCATGATGATGGCTGCCGATGGAAACGAAGGAACACTCAAGGGGTCCGATCGGAATCTGACAACCGATCGTCCCGCAATTGAATATGTCCGCTCGCATCCGCACGCGGCATTGGCGGAATCGGCAAACGGAGTGTCCGCCGGTCAGGCGCAGGCTTTGCCCGCTGCAGCCGGGCTGCCGGCAGCGAGCCCGCGGAGTTCCGCCAGCATCTCGTGGCAGAGCACCTCTTCGAGCCGGGCGAGCGCCCGGGCCACCACGGCGCCGTCGAGCACGCGATGGTCGGCGATGAGCGTCACTAGGCAGTTGCCGTCGGCGTCGAGCGGCGCGTAGGAGAGGCTTGTCGTGCAGATCGTGGGATGGAAGCGGTTGGACGCGCCCATGCCGGCCAACGTGGAGAGACTGAACGTGCCGATCCGTGCGGCCCGCTTGCGGGAGAACGAATTCATGTTCCACCGCAGGATCGTCCGCCGCAGGAAGCCCGGCACCATCTCCAGTTGCAACTGCCGCTTGAACATCTCTTCGATCGGCTTTGTCGCGCAGTCGACGATAAACTGCTGAATCTCAGGAAGCGACTTGGCATCGGGCGCTGCGAGCCGCGCCCAGAAGAGCCGGTCTTCTCCATCCTCGCTGCGGTTCACGGCCAGCGTCGCCACGCTTTCTGCTGCGGTGGCCAGGCCGGTGCCAGCAAACCCTTGCACAAGCCAGGTGCGGAGGGCGGGCGTCTCACGGGCGACGAGTGCATACGCCTTGAGGAAGACTGCCGCCCAGCCGATTCGCGCGGTGCCAGCCGACGCGTTTCTCCCGACGGCAGCGCGGGCCGCCGCGAGCGGGCCCAGCGGCATCGTCCGCTCGACGGGAAAGAGCGGGATCTCCTGCGCGAGCCGGGCCACGTCGCTGACGCAGCCGCGGGCCGCGGTGAACCGGCTCCTGGTGACGATCGGGGCATGGCTCGGCATGGCGTAGGTTTCCTGACCAGGACGTGAGTGGCCAGCTATTGAATCGAATCGGCCGCGGCCGTGGAATGTCAATTCGGGGCGGCGGAACCGGGGCAGGGGGCCATGCCGGGGTTCTGGCGGGCCAAGCGGCCGCACGGCGGGCAGGCGTGGACGCCGGCAAAAGTGTGTTAAACTACCGGAGCAGTTCTTACGGTGGTGGCTATAGCTCAGTTGGTTAGAGCACTAGATTGTGATTCTAGGGGTCGCGGGTTCGAGTCCCGTTAGCCACCCTTTCTTCTCTCCCGCGTGTGCCGCTGTATCCGCTGCGGGCACGATTTCCGGTCACACCACCAGCCGATTCACAGCTGCCGCAGGTGTGATGATGGGCATGCCGCGAAAATCGCCGATCCCGAGAAGGTGGGCGTCGCCTGAGACGATCGCGTCTACGTCGCCGGCAACGGCTGTAGCAAGAACGATGTCGTCATCGGGATCGGCGAGGATTACCGGGCCAATATCAGCGGGGACGACAAGTTGCACGAGCGCCGCATATCCCTCAAACAGGTCCGCCGCGTCCACCCCCTGCATTGCTAGTTGGGTGGCGAACTTCTTTCGAAACAGGACGTCGTGCAGTTCGTCTAAGAGCGGCACACTCGAAATGATCTGCAACGTGCCGGCCGCAGCCGTGTCGATCAGTCGCCCTGGCACGCCGCCCCAGATGAGGGCGGATACGACGGTGTTCGTATCAAGCACCAGCCGCACGTCGCCGCTCCGCACGATACGACTGGATCTCAGCTTCGATTTCTTCGATCGTCATAGGAGGGGTTCCGGCTGCAGAGAGCTTCTGCCGCGTCGCTTGCATCTTCGCGACGCGGGCCGCCGCGAGCCGTTCGCGCAGGATCGCCTCGATCGAGCCGGTTTCAAGCAAGCCTTCGGCCGCAGCCTCCTTGGCGAGGGCGTCGGAAATCGTGATTTGGACGGTGGTCATGGGCGACTATTCCAAGAGTACCCGGGTTGAGTACCAGGGATTATACGGGAGAAACGGGGCGGATTGCATACATCACTCTGCGGCCCGACCCTGCCCAGCCCGGGTGTGAACGTGAGTGTGAATCGCTTTCCAGCGTGAAGCGTTGCCGGTCAGGCCACGTTTAGCCGACGACGCCGGAACATCTGCCAGCCGCCACAGGCCAGTCCAGCAAGGACCATGGCATACGTCGAGGGCTCAGGCACCACGACCAGGTCGCCCGTGCCGGTGGTGAAAACCAGCCGCTGATGGTTCGTCGTCCATGACGATGTCCAGACGCCACCCACATGATCCGAGTCGGAGAAGGTCAGCCCGGCGTATTCCCCTGTCGCGCTCAATCCGACTGCTGTGAAATCACCGATGGATGGTGATGAGAAATTGCTGAACAGATGAAACGTCGTCCCGTCGGCGTAACTGCCCGACATGACAAGGTCCAAGCTACCGCCGTACGTCAGCCCACCCGTCCCTGTGCCAACGACTTGGTCATAGAGACTGCCTGACGTGCCGGTGATTTCCATGAGCGTGTGCGAGCCGGCCAACAGCGAGAGCGATCCCACCGTCAAAACCCCGGGACTGTTGCCGGGGGACAGGGTGCCCGACGAAGCGACGGTGACGTTGCCCAGAATCCTGCCGCTGCCGCCGAGGAGGCCGCCGGCATTCACCGCGACGGCTGTGTTACCGAGTTGGCCATTGACGAGCAGCTTGCCGCCGTTGATCGCAGTCGCGCCGGTGTAGGCGCTCGTGCCGGTAAAGTTCAACGTGCCACCGCCCTGCTTCGAGACTGCGCCCGTGCCACTGATGCTGCCTGTATAGGTCGAGGCATCGGAACGGTTGAAGATGAGCGTGCCGTTGTTCGTGAGCGTCGAGACGCCGAGCACGCCGGTCGTGCCCCCGACGCCGATCTGGAGCGTGCCGCCGGAGTTCAGATTGATGGTGCCGTAGCTGCCCTTGGAGAGCGTGCCCGACACCGACACAAGGCCGCCGGTCATGGTGAGCGTGCCGGTGCCGCTGGAGCCGACGGTGAGGTCGCCGCTATTGGCCCATGTGCCGCTCGACACCGTGGCCGTACCGACGCCGCTTGAGCTACTGCCGAGAATGCCGGCATTATTGCTGACATAGCCGCCAGTCACGTTGAGCGTGCCGGTGCCGCTGGAGCCGGTGGTGAGGTTGCCACTGTTGGCCCACGTGCCACTCGACACCGTGGCCGTGCCGACGCTGAGGCCGCGATCACCGAGAGAGCCGGCATTATTGCTGACATAGCCGCCAGTCACGTTGAGCGTGCCGGTGCCGCTGTAGCCGACGGTGAGAGTTCCGGTACTGGCCCACGTGCCGCTCGACACCGTGGCCGTGCCGACGCCGGTACCGTTTCTGCCGAGAGAGCCGATAGAATTGCTGACAT
>Ga0214919_10002593_pt1 | contig 28209 bp, 27 predicted proteins | sample LL1503_MetaG_FD_177994 | JGI IMG/M metagenome (GOLD analysis project Ga0214919, IMG submission 177994) | Freshwater microbial communities from Lake Lanier, Atlanta, Georgia, United States - LL-1503 | ecosystem: Environmental > Aquatic > Freshwater > Lake | place: USA: Georgia | collected... | reverse complement strand
CGGGAGAGAAAAAGGGCGCCGCCTGCTGCGACAAAGAACAGCGATCCAAAGACCGACGCATAGCGGGCCAAGAGATCATTGGTGGTGGCCACAGTTGCGGTGAGGGTTAATGTGCCCAAGGTCGCCCCTTGGTTTAGCACTCGGATGGGCACCGTAATATCGGTGGTCGCCTCTGCCCTGAGGGTTTGGAGCGCAGCGGCGGCGGTGAATAGCGGCCTTCCCTGCGGGTTTACAATCACCACCTTCTTTACGCCCTCGACGGACGCGACGCCCTTTAGGGTTTGTCGCACCGCCGCAGGATTGCCCTCGGAAAGGGGTTTGGCAATTTCGTTGGCGATGAGCTGCGCCTCGGTTGTACGCGCCTCTCGAGATAGCCGGGCCTCAGCCTGCCACTGGGTCAGACTGAACACGAGGCAAGCGGCGAGCAGAACCCCCAAGGCGGTAATCATCGCAGCCGTCGCGATGCGCTCTTCAAAGCTAATGCCCAAGCGCTGCCGGACAATCTTGGCGGAGTTGATGGGCATGGCTGTTTAGGGCCGGTCCGAACAGTTTCACCCCTTTGCGCGGGGCCACGCGACGTTTCAACCCCTATCAGAAGCGAAAACTACTTCAGATTCATGAACGGCTCGTCGGTGGGTCCAAATCGCGCCCTACTGAAATTATGGTTAAAGGTGTTGAAATTCAAAAAACGCCTGTGACGCGAATTTTCAATAGCTATTATTAATAATTCATTTATCAACAAAGTTAGAAATTTATTAATCAATGGAGATTGCGGCGTGGATAAGGTTCTGGTTGCTCAAACTGTTGCTAATCGTCTGTTCGCAACCGAGGATGCCATCGACACGGCTCTGATGGAGGCGTCTCAACTGTTGCAGGCCATGCTTCAGGCCCGCCAGGAACTCGGCCTCTCTGCCGTTGTTGCCGACAAGGCTCCGGCTCAACTGTCGCAAGCCATTGCGGCCCTGACGGCCGCGCGTTCCGCAGTCGTTGAGGTCCACGGCGCGCTGGAAGACACCAAGCTTCGGATCGGCATCCGCACCAAAATGATCGGTTATTATAAGAAGCTCAGCGTGCACGAAGACACCGTCACGGGCGTCAGCAATATTGATCGGATTGCTGGGTAAGCGACCGCTTACCAAATTGTTTACATTAGCCGTGTTACTGAGCCCGTGCAGGCTGCGCGGGCTCGGACATGCTTAACGAACTACTCTTTAATCTCTCGCTCTTGGTGCTGGCCTCTACCTTGTGTTTTGCATGGTGGCAGGGGGGTGCTGCTGAGCGTTATTCCTCAGCCGCCATAGGCTTGACGTGGATTGCAGGCCTGTTGGGTCAGGCCTTCACGGGCGAGGATGTCCCGGCCCTGACCATCTTGTTAGCGGACTGGGCACTAGCCATTGGGCTTTTGGCCCTAGCCCTAAGATTCCGCAGTACCTGGTTGGGCTTTGCTTTGATGGTGCAGGGCGCGTCCATGACCCTGCACGCCATGTATTTCCAAGAGCCAGGACGGCACCCAGACTACTATCTCATTGGTATCGATGGCCTCAGCCTCGCCATGCTGGTCCTGTTGGTGGTTGGGACCCTTTTGGCCATGCGCAGCCGCCGCGCGGTCGCGGCGGCCTAATCCCTAACCGTCCTAGTCGGCCCGTTTCATCCGGGCGATGAAGAAGCCGTCAATACCGCCCTCCATCTGATGGGGCAGGATCCGCAGCCAGCCGCGTTCGGCCAGGCTGGCTTCGGGTGCGCCGCCTTCTCCGGGACTCATAGGTTCGAGCGCAAAGTCTGGACGACGCTTTAAAAAGGCGCGGACCTGGCCCTCGCCCTCTTCAGTTTCCAACGAACAGACGCAATAGACGAGGCGTCCACCCGGTGCGATGGCACGGGCAGCGACATCCAAGAGCTTGGACTGCAGGGCCGCCAAGGTGGCGACATCCCCCGGACGCGCGGCCCACAGCACGTCAGGCTGGCGGCGGAAGGTGCCCGTTGCCATGCAGGGGGCATCGAGCAGAACCCCGTCGAAGGTTCGTCCATCTCGCCAAGCCGTGGCTTCAACGGTGACAGACTCCGCGCTCAGGCCCGTACGCTCAAGATTGGCGGTCAGGCGCTTCAGGCGGCTGTCTGAGCGATCAAGCGCGGTCACCACAGCCCCCATGGCCGCCAATTGAAGGGTCTTACCTCCGGGGGCGGCGCATAGATCGAGTACCTTGTCGCCCGGCTTTGGCGCGAGCAACCGCGCTGGAATGGCGGCGGCGGCGTCTTGAACCCACCAGCGACCCTCATCAAAGCCGGGCCATTCGGCAACATCACCGCGCCGCGTTACGCGAAGGCTGCCGCCGGGCAGGGCAGTGGCCTTAGAGGCGATGGGCGCAAGGCTATCGGTGCCGAGCATAGCCTCTTCGGCACCCTCTGGCACCGTTTCATTCAAGGCCTCGCGCAGGTGCTCTGCGTCCGCGGGGTCGCGCAGGGTCAGGTCGGTTGCGGGTTCCTCGGCAATCATGGCCGCGATCTTGAGGGCCTGACCTCGGCCGTAGGCGGCGGTCCAGCGGGCCATCAGCCATTCGGGCGCCAGCGCCTCAGGGCCCGATGGCTCTGCCGGTTCGCGCAGAAGCCCGCGCAGAACGCCATTGATCAGGGCCTTAAAGGGTCTGGTGTCATTGCGCGCTTCGGCCAAGGCCAAGGTGGTGGAAACGGCGGCAAAGGCGGGGGTATCGAGCCATAGGACCTGCGCGAGACCCAGACGCAGCAGGTTACGAACCGCTTCGGGCGGCGGCCTATGCATCCGCGAGTCCAGCGCCCTATCCAGCGCACCAAGCTGGCGCAGTACGGTCATAGCCAACATGCGTGCGAAACCGCGGTCGCGTGGGGCAAGCGCGCCCATGCCGGGACGGGCAAGGGCCTCATCCAAACCGGCGCGGCGCTCTAGGGCCGAGATCACAATGTCCAGAGCCGCTTCACGGGCGGGTAGGCCTGCAACGACAGCGGCACTGGGCGGCGCGTGACGGACCTTGCCCGAACGGGGGGGCGGGCCAGAGCGAGGAGGCTGGCCAGAAGAAGGCGGCTGGGTGGTCATAGGCGGTCTGGGGTCCTGTTGGTTTCTGCTGTGGGAGAAAAGCACAGAGATCGGGCGAAGGACGCCCTCTGGACCGGTTTGACAAGCCTAAATTTGGGAAATACCCGTTGCCCTAGCTCCACGGACCCTTTTGCGCCCCATCATCGGTCAGGGGAACCGCCGAGCCTCGGCTGGTCCGGCGGGGCATGGAGGCGGCTAAGCTCATGAGGGCCTCGACCCTATTGGCCGTCGCCGGGTGGGTCGAAAAGAGGTTGTCCGCGCCTTGGCCGGACAGGGGATTGATGATGAACATGTGGGCGGTTGCGGGATTGCGCTCTGCATCGTGATTGACCATCCCGGCCTTGCCCATGCCCTCGATCTTCTGCAGCGCGCGGGCCAAGGCTTGGGGATCCCCGGCGATCTCGGCACCGACCCGGTCGGCTTCATATTCGCGCGAACGACTGATGGCCATCTGCACCAAGGCTGCGGCCAGGGGGGCGAGAATGGCAAGGGCGATGGTGCCGATCATACCGCCGGGCCGATCACGATCCTGTCCGCCAAAGAACATGCCAAAATTGGCCAAGGCGCCAATAGCCCCGGCAAAGGTGGCGGTGATGGTCATGGTCAGGGTGTCGCGGTTCTTTACGTGCGCCAGTTCATGGGCCATGACGCCGCGAATCTCCTCGCGCGTCAGCATGGTCAAGAGCCCTGTGGTGGCACAGACAGCGGCATGGGCCGGGTCGCGGCCGGTGGCAAAGGCGTTGGGCTGATCATTATCAATGATGCAGATGCGCGGCCGGGGCAGATCGGCATTCAGAGTCAAGGCCTCAACATCGGCGACATATTGCCGAACCTGAGGGTTGGGATCGTCGGCCTCAACCTCACGCGCATGATAGGTCCGCAGCACGATGGAGTCGGCGTTCCAATAGGTGAACAGGTTCATCCCAGCGGCAAAGACGAAGGCCAGCCCCATACCTGCCGGTCCGCCGATCATGAAGCCAATGACCATAAAAAGGGCGGTCATGGCTGCAATGAGCATATAGGTCTTGAAGTGGTTCATGGCCTATCTCTGTCTGTTCGTGCTGCCCTGTCGCTTGGACATTTGGGCGCGGCGGTCTAATTTATGAGCTTCAGGTGGAGGCTCTGTTTCGATTTCGCAAGAACGAGGCCACCGGTTTTGGAAAATTCATGACCCAAGATTTTGATCCGCCGCAAGACGACCAACCGCTAGACCCCTTGGGGGCTGCGACCGACAAGCCCATTAGTGGTGCAGCGATGCGCGCCTTGGAAGAGGCGATGGTGCGTCGTGCTGAGGCCGAGGCCCTAGCCATTGCCCCTGAACGTCATGGCTATAAGGGGCCAGAACCAACCCGCTTTGGCGATTGGGAACGTAAGGGCGTTGCCGTCGATTTTTGACGGTTCAGACCGCGCTGATCTCTCGAACGATGGCCTGCGCGGCGGCTCTCGGGTCTGGGGCAGCCGTAATGGGCCGTCCCACCACCAGATGGCTGGCTCCAGAGCTTAGAGCGTCCTTAGGCGTAGCGATCCGCGCCTGATCATCCAGCGCCGCCCCCGCTGGCCGAACCCCCGGCGTGACCACGAGAAATTCTGGCCGCCCAGCCTTGATGGCCATGGACCTTGCGAGCGCCGCCTCCAGAGGGCTGGCCACCACCCCGTCGCATCCCAGATCAAGGGCCTGCGCAATCCGGCGCTCGACAAGGGCGGCGGCGGCGAGGCCGTACCCCATCTCGGTCAGGTCCGCATCGGTCAGGCTGGTCAGGACTGTGACCGCCAGAATCTTCAGGCTCGATCCGGCCTTGCCCTTGACCGCTGCGGCCATCACCTGTGGCTCGCCATGGACGGTTAAGAGGTCAGCGCCCGATCCAGCAAGCGCCGCAGCGGCCTTTTCAACCGTGGCCCCAATATCGTGCAGCTTCCAATCGAGGAAGATCTGGTGGCCTTGCCCCTTAAGACGCCCCGCCAAATCCATGCCGCCGCTGGCGAACAGTTGCAGACCAATCTTATAGAAACTGACCGCATCGCCGATCTGGGCGGTCAGGGCCTCGGCCTCGCGCACGGCGGGAAGGTCAAGGGCGACGATCAGGCGCGGGTCAGAGGCGGGCATGGTCATTTGCGGGTCCTTTCCAAAAGGCAAGATCACGTCAGGTGTGGTCAGTCTGCGCCCAAGGTTCTACAAAGGGCAGATCGTTGCGGTCCGCCACCTTGCGTGAATCACGTCCGGATGGGTTCCGATCAATCATGAAGAGCGAGTCCCTGCATGAGCCAGGCAGAACTGTCCGTCAACTTCTTCATTGCCCTGTTCGCGCTGATTGACCCAATCGGCAATGTGCCTCTGTTTGCCGCCGCAACGACCGGCGCGACGGCGGCCGGACGCCGGAGGGTTGCGGTCTATATCGCCCTGTTCTCGATGGTGTTCCTGACCTTCTTCTATTTTACAGGCCTGACCCTCTTGGCCTTCTTCGGCATCTCGTTGCCAGCCTTTCGCATTGCGGGCGGCATATTGCTGTTTCTGATGGGTCTCGAGATGGTTCGCGACGATTTTGCCGCTTCATTTGATGATGGAGCGGGCGAGGAGGCCGATAGTCTGCCTATGAGCACGGGGGCCTATGCGAAAAAGCGCTTTGAGCGTCTGGTTGTGCCCTTCGCCATGCCGCTCCTGATTGGTCCGGGGGCGATCTCGACCGTGATCATCTATGCCGGGGAGGCCAAGCGTTTTGGCATGGCCGGCGCGGCCATGGGCCTTGGCGTCATTGCGGCGGTTTGCGCCATCATCATGTTGGCCTTTTGGGCCACCCCGATCATCTCGCGGGCCTTGGGCAAGATCGGCATGACCATTGTCGTGCGGGTTCTGGGTCTGATCCTCTGTGCTCTTGCGGTTCAGTTCATCATTGGCGGCATTGCCGACAGCACACGCGGGATCATCAAACACTCCGCCGTCGCGCCCTATGAGGATGTGAAGTAGGGGGTAAAACAAGGCCCCCTAAGGCCCTTCGGGCCACTTCCCCCAAAGGGGGAAGATCATCGATCGGTAAATCTTCCCCCTCTGGGGGAAGTACCGGCGAAGCCGGGGTAGGGGGTCTTTCTTTAAGAAGAAACAAACAAGGCCCTCACCCAACCCTCTCCCACAGGGAGAGGGCTAGAACCGATAAGCCCTCGCCCCTTGGGGGAGAGGGTTGGGTGAAGGGGTCTTTAGAACTGCAGCTCCGGTCTCGCCATGCTGTCATGCGCGATTTCGGGCAGGTGGCAGGTGAAGGTCGATCCGTGACCGGGCTCGCTCTGCAACGCCACCCAACCTCCGTGCAGTTCGACCATGGCCTTGACCAGCGCAAGACCGAGGCCCGGCCCGCCGCGATCACGACTAACGAAGCGATCGAAGATGTGGGCTTGAACGTGGAACGGGATGCCTCGGCCCGTATCGGTGACCTTGATCTGAACCTCGCCCAGTGTGCGTTCAGCCGTGAGGGTGATCGATCCGCCTGCAGGGGTTTGGCGAACCGCATTGCCCATCAGATGGTCGAGCACCTGGTTGAGGCGCAAACGGTCGGCGCGGATCAGGCCAATATCGTCTGGGCAGTGGAGACGAAGGCTCAGGGCTCCATTTTCGGCCTCAGGCAGCCAGCGCGTGCGGGTCGTTTCCAGCAGGCTGTCGATCGCGACATCGCCCAGATCTAGCGCCATTTCCCCGGCATCCATCTGGGCCATGTCGAGCACATCATCGATGGACCGGGCCAGTTGATTGGCCGCCGTCAGAACCGAAACCACATAGCCACGTGCCCGCTCCGGCAGGGCAGAGGCGGAGCTCTCGAGAACCTGAGAATAGCCAATGATGGTGGTCAAGGGCGTGCGCAGTTCATAGGAAACATTGCCGACAAAATCGCGCTTTAGCCGTTCGGCCTCGGTCAGGGCGGCAGAACGGTCGGCCAGCGCCCGCTCAAGCTGGCGCGTATCGGTCACATCGGCAAAGGCAATCAGGGTCGCGCCATCGGGCAAGGGTCGCGACTGATAGGACAGGATGCGGCCATCGGAGGACTTGGTCTCGCCGCTAAAGGCCACCCGCGCTTGCGGGTCAGGATCGGCCACCCGCGCCTTCATCTCACGCCAGAACTGCAGATCATGCAGCTTGGGCACGCAGAGCTCGACCACCCCGTCAAAATCTGCCGCCTCTTCGAGCACAACAGCGCTGACGTTCCAGAAGGTCTCGAAGGCCTCATTATGTAGCCGAAGCCGTCCGTCAGAACCAAACACCGCCACCGCATCGCTGAGCTTATCCAACGTCGCTTGCTGGACCTGGATCTGGGCATTGTACTGGGCGCGAAGCCTCAGCTCGCCGGTAATGTCGGAATAGAGAACCAACAGGCCGCCATGGGGATGGGGCTGGCGTACAACCCGCAGGGTGCGGCCATCAGGCAGGGTCCAGAGCTCGTCCGGCGCAATGTCCAGCGCCTCATAGCGTTGCAGTTCCTCAGCCCGCCAGCGGCTATAGTCGACCGTTTCGGGCAGGCGGCGACGTTGGCGAAGCCGGTCGAGCACCTCGCCATGGCTTGGCCCCTCGGCCAGCCATGCGGGCTCCAAGCCCCAGAGCTCTGCAAAGGCGGTATTGTGGAAGGCCAGCACCTTGTCCGGGCTAAAGATGGCCACCGCATCGGCCAGATGGTTCAAGGTCTCGTCATGGGCGGCCACGTGCCGTTTGAGCGCCTCACGCATCTCTTCGGTTTCGGTGACGTCCAACGCGATGGCCCCGACCCCGCCGCCTTCGAGTGGCCTTGCGGTGATCTGGAAGGCGCGGCGCTGTCCCTGAACGGGCACCCAGCGCAGGGCCGAGCGGGCCTCGACCATCTGAGCCGCTTCGGTGATCAGGGCTTCGGCCCCGCGATCAAAGGCCAGACCCATGTTGGCGGCCTCTTCGAGGCTCACGGCGTCGGCAGCTTCTAGCCAGGCTTGGTTGGCCCAGACCAGAGCGCCCCCGGCCCCGGCGATCCAGGCGGGTCCCTTTTGACTGTCCAAAAAGGCGGCAAAGCGGGCGGCAGTGGGTAGGGCAGCATTGGCGCTCGCGTCCGCCGCAAGTCGCAGCCAAGCCAAGGACCCTGCGGCCCGGCCCTCGACGGCCACTACGCCATTGGGACCGCGCGCTTCGAAGGCGCAGGGTTGGCCATGGTCCATCAGGGCGCGAAGGCACCGCGCCTGTTCCGGATCGGCCCGCATCAGGGCGTGGATCAGGGGCATGGGATCATAGGGCGCGGTGGGAATCTCGACCCCGAGGGCTATGGCGCAGGCGACCAGATTGTCTTCGCCAGACGCCAGATGGGCCTCGCCGTCCTGCAGGGTGATCATGGCACTGTCAAAGGCCTCGACAGAGGCTTGAGCGGCTTCGGCCTCTAGCTCGACCTGCGCCAGCCGATGTTTGAGCTCAGCAATATGCGCGTCCGTGACCCGCCGCAGATGCAGGGCCCACAGCGTGGCGGAGATCGCCAAGCACACTGCCCCAAAGGCAGCGGCCAAGACCAGATCAGGGCTGGCCATCAAGGCTCATTTCCATCTTGGCTCGCCTCACGCGAAACTCCGCCATCACCGACACATCCATCCTAATCTGCTGGTAACAGAGCGTCCCATAGCGAAGGGTTAAAAATCGACCGCCAGCGTCTTGATGCCGTTGATGAAGTTCGAACGCAGGCGCCTCGGGGCACTGACCGGGCGCAGATTAGGCAGGCGCTCAAACAGGGTCTCGAAGGCGACCTTGAGCTGGAGCTCGGCCAGGCGCTGACCCAGACAGACATGCTGGCCAAAGCCAAAGCCCAGATGTTTGCCGCTGAGACCGGTCTTCTTGGCGGTACGAGACACATCAAACTGATCAGGATTATCGAACACGGTCTCGTCACGGTTTGCCGAGGGGTACCACATGACCACCTTATCGCCCTTCTTGATCTGCTTGCCGCCGACCTCGACATCGCGGGTCGCCGTGCGGCGCATATGCATGACCGGGCTGATATAGCGCACGATCTCTTGAGCCGCGTGGGGCAGGAGGCTGGGGTCCGCGATCAGGGCGGCGCGCTGATCCGGGTTCTGGTCGAGCGCGATCAAACCGCCGGTGATGGAGTTGCGCGTGGTCTCATTGCCCGCCACGACCAGCAAGATGAAGGTGGCCAGATAGCGCGGGATAGGAAACTCGGTCCCCTCCTTGGCCGAGCGGACCAGCATGGAGATCAGATCATCGCCCATGGCCTGTTCGCGCGCCTGCCAAAGGCCGAGCGAATAGAGCGCCATCTCTTGGATACAGGCATTGATATAGTCTTGGCTGGAGCGGCATTCGGGATCGTCTTCGCCGACCACGGCATTGGACCATTCAAACAGCTTGTCGCCATCCGCCTCGCTGACCCCGAACAGTTCGGCCAGGGTCTGGATGGCATAGGGGGCAGAGAAGCTCGAGACAAAGTCGATGGGCCCGCCGTCAGCCGCCCGCTTGGCGATCATGGCGTCGATCAGCACATTGGCTCTGGCGCGGATGCCCGCCTCCATGTCGCGTAGCCGCGGCGGGGTAAAGCCGCCCATGATCATGCGCCGGTAATCGACATGGTGCGGGGGGTCCATCGAGATCATCGAGGCTTCAACGCTAGCGTCAGCAATATCGTTCTCGTTGGCGATGCGGTGACCGCCATTTTCGCGGGCGGAGGAAAAGGTCTCCGGATCGGTCGAGGCGCGGACAATGTCCTCATGGCGGGTTAAGGACCAAAAGCCTGCCCCATCCTCTTCGGGGTTCCAATGGACCGGGTCATTGGCGCGCAGCCAAGCGAACAGATCATGCGGCACGGCTTGCACATAGAGGTCTGGATTTTTCAGATCGATCTCTTTTGGGGCTTGCGTCGCTGCGGCGGCCATGTCGTCTCTCCCATTGGTCTATATTTTGCGGCAAGATAACCCCTTATGAGCCTCGTCCGCTATCCCATTGCGGCCTCCGCTGAAGCCGCCCTTTCATCGCCGCTCGGTCATGCCGAACGCGAGAGCGAGGCGGCGCGCCTGACGGGCAAGGCGGTGGCCTTTGTCAGTCAGGATATGGGGCCGGAATTTGATAGCCGAGACGCGGCGCTCGAGGCTTGGCGCGAGCAACTCAGCGACCTGCCCCCCGAAGAGCAGTGGCGTAAGGTGCGCGAGACTGTGGCTCCCGTGTCGGGCCGTATGCCCGGTCCCAAACAGCTGACGCCGACCTTTGAGGCGGGCAAGCGCTGGCCTGCGCCGCCGCCAAGGCCCAAGACCGTCTGGCGTCTGAACATCACCTTTTGGCAGCCGATTATCGCCAAGGTCGAGGCTCCGGTAGAGCTAACCGGTCCCCAGGCTCGCAAGCTGAGGCGTGATCCGGAGGCGGAAGGTTTGGACAGTGCCAGCCTTCGCGCCCTGTCCCAGCAGCCCCTGCGGCCACAGCGACTGCAGAAGGGGCTCGATATCGGCCTGTTTGAGGTCCGCGCGCCGGAAGATCCGACCCGCCTGATCGCCGACGAATAGGGTCAGCGAACCGATAGACGCCCGGTCCGGTCAGGGGTACATCTGGGTCATGGCAATTGGTGTTTTTGATTCAGGGGTGGGCGGTCTTTCGGTCCATCGGGCGCTTGTGGACCGGCTTCCACAGGCCGATTTCCTCTATCTGGCCGATCAGGCTAACGCCCCTTACGGCGGCAAGGGCGGCGAAGAGATTGTCGATCTGACGCGAGCGGGCTGTATCCGCCTGTTTGATCAGGGCGCGTCTCTGGTGATCTTGGCCTGCAATACGGCCTCCGCCATCGCCCTTCGCCGTTTGCAGCAGACCTGGTTGCCGACCTATCGCAAGGGTCTTGGCCGAGCGGTCAATGTGCTGGGCATTATTGTGCCGACCATTGAGGCGGCGACGGGCCTGCCTTGGGAGCATGAGGCAGAGCGGCGCGGCGATAAGGTCGAGCGGCTGGATGTGCTGGGCGTCTTCTCCACCCCCGGCACCGCCCGCAGCCGCGTCTATGAGATCGAGATCGATAAGCGCCGTCAGGATGTGGCGGTCTTTTCCGAGCCCTGCCCCGACCTTGCCGGGATGATCGAAGCCAATGCCGTGCCGCAGGATCTGTTGGCCAAGATCACCGCCCATGTCGCCACCTTGAGCCAACGGATTGGCCGAGCGCCAGATCGGGCGATCTTGGGCTGCACCCATTATGAGTTGGTCGCGGACCTCTTTCGCCAAGCCTTACCGCCGGGCACGCCCCTGATCCATCAGCCGGTCGCAACCGCCGAGGCGGTGGTGCGCTATCTGGCCCAGCACCCCGAATATGATCCGGGCAAGAGCGGCCTTCGCCGGTTCCTGACCACGGGCGAGCCCGGCGCGCAAAATGATCTGGTCGAGGCCTTTTGGGGCGCGCGCCTTAGCTTTGACGCGGCCTAACCAAAATCAGGCAAAGGATCAGGGCGGGCAGGCCGATGGCCCCAGCCCCGATGAAGAACAGGCCATAGGCACCCATCAGCCCGTGACTGACCTGTAGGCTTTCGACCAAGGCCCCCGAAAAGCCCTTTAGGAACTTACCCACCCAGGCATAGGTCGAGGTCAGGAGCGCATATTGCGTAGCCGTATAGCCCAGACTGGTGAGGCTGGACATGTAGGTCACCAGCGCCACGCCCGCGAAGCTCATGGCAAAACTATCGAAGGCCATGATGGCGCTGAAGAGGGTCAGGTCGGCGCCGCGATAGGCCAAGAGGGCGAAGCTAGCGACGGCGAAGGGCTGCAAAATGGCTCCGGCGATCAGGGTCTTGACCTGACCAAAGCGAAGGGCGAAGAGGCCGCCAATGGCAATGCCTGCGATGGAGGCGATCAGGCCTACCGATCCTCGCACAGCCCCGACCATGTCCTTGCTGATGCCCAAATCGTGGTAAAAGGGATTGGCCATTGGCCCCATAACAAAGTCCGGCAGGCGATAGAGGCTGATCATGGCCAACATCAAAAAGGCCATGACGCCGTGAGTTTTGAAAAAGGCTGCGAAGGGTCCGACAATGGCTTGGCGCATCCCGCCCAAGGTCCAGAGCGGCAGGGCGGCGGCATCCCGATCTTGGGTCTCTTGGTCCCGACGCGGTTCGCTGGCCTTGAGGCTGGCAATCAGGCCGATGGTCATGGCCGCAGCCGCAAGGCCATAGGACAGGTTCCAGCCCAGATGTTGCGCGGATACCAAGATCAAGGCGTCGGTGCACAGGAGGGCCGCCCGATAGCCGAGCTGGAGGGCTGAGGATAGGAGCGCGATCTCTTCGCCATCATCCGCCGCCTCAATCCGCCAAGCATCGACGACAATGTCTTGGGTTGAGGAGGCAAAGGCTAGGACGAGGGCAAAGGCTCCCAAGAGGGTCAGCCCGCCCTTTGGCCCGACCACGGCCATGGCGATGAGGGCCAGGCCAATCAGGACTTGGCTCATCACCATCCAGCCCCGTCGCCGCCCGAGCCCGCCCAAAAGCGGCGCGTCCAGTCGGTCAATGAAGGGCGCCCAGAGGTACTTCAACGAGTAGGCGATGCCGACCCAAGATAGGAACCCGATGGCCTTAAGGCTGGTGCCCTCATCGCGCAGCCAATAGCCCAGCGTGTTGCCGCTGAGCAGGAACGGCAGGCCTGAGGAAAAGCCCAGCATCAGCATGACCAGCACCTTGGGCTGGCGCAGGGACGCCATCACATGCTTGGCCCCGGTTTTATGCTTCGTCGCTTCCGTCATGGTTCGCAGTCCCGCCCGTCGGGGGACGCCCCCAAATCACGGGGCCAGATTGGCCTGAGCCGGGCCTAAGGTCCAGTGCGGCTTGACGCCGGTATCGCGTTGCAGCCAGTGCCACAGGGCGCGGCGAAGGGCGATCCGCTCCAGCGGTTTGGATAGGAAATCATCCATACCCGCGTTCAGGCAGGCGGCGCGGCTGTCCTCGTCTTGATGGGCGGTGAGGGCCAAGATCGGCGTGGTGATCCCCCGGGCGCGCAGGGCGGCGGTCAGGGAGGGGCCATCCATCTGGGGCAGGCCCATATCCATGAAGATCAGGTCATAGGTGTCGGCCAGGGTCTTGGACAGGACCTCATCGGCGCTTGAGACGCAGTCGACGCGGCAACCCTCTTGGGTCAGTAGGGCGCGGGCCAGTAGGGCGGCAATGGCATTGTCCTCAACCACCAAGACCCGTGCGCCGCGATTGGAGGCGGTGGAGGCATTGGCAGGGCCTTGGGCCTTGGGCTCACCGGCCTGTTGTTCTCTATCGAACCGCGCCTCGAACCACAGATCGCCAAGGCCCGTACGGCCTTCGCTGAGACCAAGGCGGCCGCCATGCAGGTGGGCCAGGGTCTGGAGCTTGGCGAGGGTGAGGCGCTCGTGGTCGCCGATTTCCGGGGGATGGATTGCCTCAAGGCTGGCGAGGGTAGGCTTCACCGAGAACCTTAGGCCGATCTGAGCGGTTGCGACGGAGGACGGCCCCAGTGGCTCGACCGATAGGGTCAGACTGCCCGATTTCAGGGTCGCTAAGGCGCGCTGGACCAGCGACAGCAGGATCTGGATCAGACGCTGTTCGTCGGCCATAATCTTAGCCGGATGGGCCGCATTGAGCCCCTGCTCGGTCCAGTGGATATTGAGGCCCCGCGACAGGGCCTTGGGCCGAAGCTGTTCGCAGACCGATTGCAGCAGGGGCGCAAGGGCGATCGGTTGCCGGTTTAGGGCCAATATACCCGCATTGAGCTTGGCCAGATCGATCATCTCATTGACCAGCCCCTGGAGCTGGTCGCCCGATTGACGCAGGGCCGAAAGGTAGCGTTGCTGTTGGTGCGACAGGTCGGTTTGGGCCAAAAGGTCGGCCATCCCCAAGACGCCGCTCAGCGGTGTACGCAGGGCGTGGCTCAGGGTCGCCAGCACATGGCTGGTGTCTGCGCTGCTTTGGGCGGCGGGCCGAGACGGCGATTTTGGATCCTGTTGCACGCCTTAGATTAGCCTGCCCAGCCTTAACGCTGAGTCAAAAGCTAAGATTACCCATTGGTTAATCTTGTCGAGCTTGGGGCCAGTTGCGCCAAGGCTTGGCCGGGGTCGCCGGGGCTGCGGCGATAGATCAGGGCTTCGGCAATATGAAGGCGGCGCACCGGTTCGCTACCATCGAGATCGGCGATGGTGCGGGCGAGGCGCAGGGTCCGGGTCCAGCCTCTAGCGGTCACGCCCCCGGCCTCGGCAGCGCGGGTCAGGAGCTGACGGCCCGGGTCATCAAGGGCGGCAATCTGTTCGAGCATCCGGCCCTGCGCCTGAGCATTGAGGCAAAGGTCGGGGCGTTCTGCCATCGCGGCGTTTGCCTCATCCTTAGCGAAGAAGGCCTGGGCGCGGTCCTGCTGGATTTGCCGAGCGCGGCTGACCCGTGCGGCGGCTTCGGCAGAGCCTTCGGAGGGCGGTGGCAGGGCCATGTCGGCGGGGGTCACGGGCGGCATCTCGATCTGGAGGTCGATGCGGTCCATTAGGGGACCAGAGACCCGTCCCTGATAGTCCTTTTGGCACTTGGGCGCCCGACCCCGCCATGACCACAGCGGCAGGGATTCATGGCGGCGATCAGCTGCACGCGGGCCGGATAGCGGATATGGGCATTGGCTCTGGCGACCATCACCTCTCCGGTCTCCAGCGGCTGGCGCAAACTGTCGAGCGCCTGAACGCTGAATTCGGGCAATTCGTCGAGGAACAGCACGCCATTATGGGCCAAGGACACCTCACCCGGCTTTGCTTTTATACCGCCGCCGGTGAGGGCCGCCATCGAGGCCGAATGGTGCGGTGCCCGAAAGGGCCTGGCGCGAGTCAGCCCGCCCTTAGCGATCAGCCCCGCCACCGAATGGACCATCGAGGTCTCGAGCAGCTCGACCGGTGACAGGGGCGGCAGGAGGCCGGGCAGGCGCTGGGCCAACATCGACTTGCCCGAGCCCGGTGGTCCAACGAAACAGAGATTGTGCCCGCCCGCTGCGGCGATCTCCAAGGCCCGCTTGCCGCCCTCTTGGCCCTTGACGTCTCGTAGGTCGGGAACGCCGGGGCCATCCAGCATTGGTCCAGCGACCGGCGGGCTTAGGACCTGAACCCCCTTAAAATGGTTGATCAGGGCAATGAGCGAGCGCGGGGCAAGGATGGGCACATCGCCAGCCCATGCCGCCTCTGGACCTGACGCTTCTGGACAGATCAGGCCCAGACCCATGCTGTTTGCCGCGACAGCCGCAGGCAAGGCTCCGACCACCGGTGCGATCTGACCATCAAGGCCAAGCTCGCCGATGATGGCCCAACCGTTGAGACTATCGGCCGGGATGACGCCCATGGCGGCCATGACCGCCAACGCAATGGGCAGATCATAGTGGCTGCCCTCCTTGGGAAGGTCCGCCGGGGCCAGATTGACCACCAGCCTTCGGGCGGGCAGGGCAAGGCCCAGACCCGCAAAGGCGGCCCGCACCCGTTCGCGGCTTTCGCCGACCGCCTTGTCGCCTAGACCGACCAGAACAAAGCAGACCTGACCGCCGGTCAGTTGAACCTCGACATCGACGCGGCGGGCCTCGACCCCTTCAAACGCGACAGTGACGACCTTTGCGACCATGACCCCTTGCCCCCGACTTATCCACAAGGGCACCATGGATTCAGGATCAGATCAAGAACAAAGACGGAACTGAACTAGAAAATAGTCAATACTATTGATGTTTTTGTCGGTGATTATGGTTAATAAAGATTTAAGACCGTAAAATGTCAATTCGGTCCCAAAGTATTGACGCAGCGTCAGCGCCACCAAATCGTTTCAACTGTTGGGCACCGGTTGGCGAGGTGACATTGATCTCAGTTAAGTAGCTTCCGATCACATCAATACCGACAAACATCAGTCCACGGCGTTTTAATTCTGGTCCGATCATGGCGCAGATCTCCAAATCGCGCGTGGTCAGGGACACAGCCTCGGCGCGGCCTCCGACCCGAAGGTTGGAGCGTACCTGTCCGTCGGCGGGAACGCGATTGATGGCCCCGACGGGTTCGCCATCGACGAGCAGAACCCGCTTATCGCCCTTTTCTACGGCCGGCAGGAAGGCCTGAGCAATCACCGGCTCACGGCTAATGGCTCGGTGTAGTTCGAGCATGGCTTCAAGATTTTGGTCATCGGCCCGCAGGCGCGCCACGCCAGAACCGCCGCCGCCATAGAGGGGCTTGAGCACAATGTCCTTATGCTCATCACGGAAGGCGAAGATCGCCTCTTCATCGCTGGTGATCAGGGTCGGCGGCTGAAGGCCCTCAAAGCCGGTGACGAACAGCTTTTCCGGAGCATTCCGCACCTCGAACGGATTATTGACCACCAAGGTCTTAGGATGGATGCGCTCAAGAAAGTGTGTGGCGGTGATATAGGCCATGTCGAAGGGCGGATCTTGGCGCATCAGGACCACATCCATCTCGGACAGGTCGCGGGTCTCCATCGGCCCCATCTGGCAGTGATCGCCCTGTACGGCCTTGAGCACGGCGCTGCGCCCGCGGGCAAAGACCCGCTGGCCAAGCTGGGACAGATGCTCCGGTTGATAGACCCACAGGCTGTGACCGCGCGCCTGAGCCTCCATCATCATCATGAAGCTGGTGTCGGTGGTGATGTTGATCCCCTCGATGGGGTCCATCTGGATGGCGACCTTCAGGCTCATGGTGTGGGCTCCTTGTGGGGGGTCTTCAGTAAGGTTCGATTAGAGGCCGTCATCGGGCCATGCTGCTCGGATATGCCGTGGCCAGCGCCCGGGCGCCAGTGCAATTAGATCAAGTCGGACTTCTGCTTCGCGCAGATTTGGCCTGCGGGCCGCCAATTCCCGCGCCGCACGGTGCAATCTTTGGCGCTGATCGGTACTGACCGCCTCAAGCGCGTCGGCCAGGCTGAGGCGAAGCTTGACCTCAATGACGGCCAAGACCGTGCCGCGCTGGGCCAAGATGTCGATCTCGCCCTGCGGGGTCTTGAGCCGAAAGCCGAGGATCCGGTAGCCCTTGAGCATCAGCCATGCCGCCGCCCAGAGCTCGGCGCGCCGACCGCTTTGACGCGCCTTGAGGCCGCGCTGGGTCTTGAGCATGCTGGCGTTCACGACACCCCCTTGAGGGCGAGAGCACGCTTGTAGAGAACCTTGCGTTCTAGCCCTAAGGCCTTGGCCACCTGAGCGGCGGCTTCGGAGGGGCCCATGCGCGTTAGGGCTTCGGTCAGGGCGGCGTCGGCATCTTCCTGTGTCGACGCCACGATTTCGCCCGGGCCAACGACAATGACGATCTCGCCCTTGGGCTTGTCCAGACGCGGATCGGCGGCTAGTTCAGTTAAGGTGCCGCGCAGGGTGGTTTCATAGAGCTTGGTCAGCTCGCGCGAGACGCTGGCTTGGCGCGGGCCAAAGACGCTGGCCATATCCGCGAGACTATCGGCCAGCCGTGAGCCGCCCTCATAGAAGATCAGGGTGCTGCGAAGGGGGGCCAGCTCGGTCAGGAAACTGATCCGCGCTGATGATTTTGGCGGCGGAAAGCCTGCGAAAAGGAACCGGTCCGTGGGAAGACCCGCGACCGTCAGGGCCGCGAGCAGGGCCGAAGCACCGGGGATGGGCCAGACCTGAGCGCCTGCCTCAAGCGCCTCGCCCACTAGGCGATAGCCGGGATCCGACACCAGCGGCGTTCCAGCGTCGGACACCAAGGCGACCCGCCCGCCAGAGGCCAGCGCGGCCAAGATCTTCGGTCTGACCCGTTCAGCGGCATATTCGTCATAGCGTTCCAGCGGCTTTTTCAGCCCATAGGCATTGAGCAGCTTGCCAGTGACGCGGGTATCTTCGGCCAGCACCAAATCAGCCTGTGCCAACACATCCAGCGCCCGCAGCGTGATGTCGCGCAGGTTCCCGATCGGCGTGGCGACAATATACAGGCCCGGCGCCAGCTCTTGATCTTTCGGTGGCGGATAGATGGGGACCAAGGGCTTGGGCTCGCGCTGAGTTAAGGGCAGTTCAGAGACCTATGGATTAGCGCCAAAGCCCGCGCTTCACCACCCTCGACATGGATTGTGCCCTATCCGGCGAGAACCGACGTGACGGCATCCAAGAGGGCGCGGCCTTGCGAAGTGGCGCAGAGCCGGTTGGTATCGGTGGTGATCAGGCCCAACTCCACCAACTGCACGACACGGTGATGGTCGGGAGTTAGGTCAAGGGCCTTCAGATCGCTAAAGGACACGCCCTCGTCGATCCGCAGGCCTGCCAAGAGCCGTTCTTCGGCCTGTTCCTGCGGGCTCAAGACCTGCTCGCTCTCCCAGCCAAGTCCCGTGGCCTCGACCTGATCCCGATAGTCGCTGATCTTAGGGGCGGCGAAGGTGGCGACCCGTTCGCCTTCGACCGTAATTCGTCCATGGGCACCGGGACCGACCCCGACATAGTCCTCTCCGCGCCAATAGATCAGATTGTGGCGCGAGCGGGCGGCCTGTCCCTTGGCATGGTTGGACACCTCATAGGCGTCAAAGCCGCGCTGGCTGAGCACGGTCTGGGTGGTCTCATAGAGCACAGCTCCAAGCTCATCATCGGGCGGAACCAGCGCGCCGCGCCGCACGGCTCGGTCAAAGGCCGTGCCGCTTTCGATGGTCAGTTGATAGGGCGATATATGATCGGCGCCCAGATCGGCGGCGGCTGAGAGTTCATCGTCCCAATCCTTCGGGGACTGTCCGGGCAGGGCATAGATCAGATCGACCGACAGACGATCAAAAATGTCCCGCGCGGTGCGAGCGGCGCGCAGGGCCTCGTCGGCCCCATGGTTGCGGCCCAAAAGCTTGAGGGACGCATCACTAACTGACTGCAGCCCGAGGGACAGGCGCTCGACCCCAGCCTTGGCAAAGCCCTCGAACCGTTCGCGTTCAGCATCGGTAGGATTGGCCTCAAGCGAAATTTCTAGCTGGTCTTGAGAGGGCCAGAGGATCTTAGCCTGCGCAATGATCCTCGCCACCGCGTCCGGTTCCATCAGCGAGGGCGTGCCGCCGCCAAAGAAGATCGAGGCAAGAGGGCGCGGGCCGGTCAGGACCGCTTGGGTGCGCATGTCGGTGAGAATGGCTTCGACCAGATGGGCCTGCTCGATCTTGCGGCCGCGATCACGCACGACATTGAAATCGCAATAGGGACAGATGCGGGCGCAATAGGGCCAGTGGACATAGAGACCAAGGGGTGAGGTCAAAAGAGCGCCGCCTTAAGCAGGTCAAAGGCCCTCATGCGGTGGCTCATATCGTCCTTGGCCTTAGGGTCCATCTCGCCAAAGGTCATCTGATGGCCTTCGGGCACAAAGATCGGGTCATAGCCAAAACCGTTTAGGCCGCGCGGGGGGAAGGTCAGATTGCCATCAACCCGGCCCTCGACCACGAAGGCTGGGCCATGGGGCCAGGCCACGGCAAGGGCGCAGGTGAACCAAGCGTGGGTGCTTTTGTCGTCACTGTCATCCATCCGGCGCTCGACCTTGGCCATGGCCTCATAGAAGTCCTTATCGGGGCCTGCCCAGCGGGCGGAATAGATCCCCGGTTCGCCGCCCAAGGCCGTGACTGACAGACCGCTATCGTCGGACAGGGCGATCAGGCCGCTGGCATCGGCGGCGAGGCGGGCCTTGAGCAGGGCATTGCCGACAAAGCTGACCTCGGTCTCTTCGGGCTCGGGCAGGCCCAGTTCACCCGCTGACACCAGATTAAAGCGTGCCTCGAGTAACAGGCCTAGCTCTCGCACCTTGCCCGGATTATGGGTGGCGACGACGATTTTTATTCCAGGCTCTAGGGACAGGGCCATGTTTCACTCCGAGAGGCATCACCGATGAAGCTGTTCTTCTCCCCCACATCACCGTTCGTGCGCAAGGTGCGGATTTGCGCCATCGAGCTGGGCGTTGAAAATCAGATGGAATTGACGCCGGCCAATGCCTTTGCCGAGGATGGTCTGCGCGAGGTCAATCCCCTGTCCAAGGTCCCGGCCCTGCTGCTGGACGATGGGGGTGTGCTCTATGATTCGCCGGTTCTTTGCGAATATGTCGACCATCTGGGCGGCGGCAGCCTTTTTCCGCCAGCCGGTCCGGCGCGGTGGACGGCGCTGCGGCGTCAGGCGCTGGGCGATGGTATCTGCGACGCGGCCCTACGCCAGGTCCTCGAGGGCCGCCGCGCCGAGGGCGATCAACATCAAGATGAGATCGACCGCCAAGCCTTGGCCGTCCGCGCGGGGCTTGAGGCTCTGGAGGCAGAGGCCGATAGTCTTTCTTCTGACAAGCTGACCATTGGCGAGATCACGGTGGCTTGCGCTCTGGGCTATCTGGACCTGCGCTTTTCCCATCAGGACTGGCGCGTGGGTCGGCCAAGGCTGACGGCTTGGTTTGCTATCGTTTCCCAGCGGCCCTCTATCGCATCAACCAAGGCTTGAGGCTGGGACAGCGACCATCGCCGAGCGTCAATATCGCAAAACGATAAGGCTATTGATTGATAATCGATAATGACCTAGCCTCATCCTCGTCGCAGCGTGTGATAGGGATGGGGAGTAGGCCATGCGTGCCTTGGGTCCGGGTTCTGTATCGAGCCTGCTAAAGATTGTTTTGGATGTGGTTTACGGGCTGATGCTGTTTGCGGTCGGCGTCCTGGTTATCGCCGCAATCGCCGCCCTGCTGTTCAAGATCGACCCTGCCCTCGTCAAGCAGATGTCGATTAACGGCCTACCAGCCGAGCGCCTGACTCAAGGCCCGGTCATTGCTCTCCTATTGGCGGTCGTGGGCCTCTATGTCGGCGGGGTGACGGTGGTTATCCATCGCCTGCGTCAGATCTTCACCACCCTGACAGCGGGCGACCCTTTTCATCCTGACAATGTCATGAGACTGCGTTTGATTGGCCTGATGTTGGTGGCTTTGGAACTGACCGGCTATGTCATCTCGGCGGGTCAGGTTTGGCTCTTCCCGGGTAGTTCAAAGGAAGAGACCGTCTTTAGCCTGTCGAGCTGGTTCTCGATCCTCGTGGTCTTTGTGCTGGCCGAAGTGTTTCGCGAGGGCGCCCGCCTGCGCCGCGAAGCCGAACTGACCATCTAGGCCAAGGACAGGATCAAGCCATGCCCATTCGTGTCCAACTCGACCGTCTGCTCCATGACCGCCGCATGTCTCTGACCGAGCTTGCTGATCGGGTCGGGGTCACCATCGCCAACCTGTCGATCCTCAAGACCGGCAAGGCCAGAGCCATGCGTTTTTCAACGCTCGATGCCCTATGCCGCGAGCTGGACTGCCAGCCCGGAGACCTGTTGGTCTTCGAGCCGGGTCCCGCCGATATTGAGGATGAGTGGATCTAGGCCTCGCCGACCGCGACCTTTTGCAGGTGGACCAGTTCGTTGATCCCTTTGCGGGCAAGGCCAAACAGGCTGTCAAACTCGCCTTGGCTAAAGCCGCGCTTTTCACCGGTGGCCTGGACCTCGACGATCTGACCTGTGCCGGTCAGGACGAAGTTGGCGTCGGCCTCGGCGTTGGAATCCTCTTCATATTCAAGGTCGAGCACCGGCACGTCCTTATAGATGCCGCAGGAGATGGCCGCGACCACGTCCAAGATCGGGTCAGCCTTGATGACGCCCTCTTCCATCAGATGTTTGGTCGCCAGACGCAGCGCGACCCAAGCGCCGGTGATGGCGGCGGTGCGGGTGCCGCCATCGGCCTGAACCACGTCGCAATCGACCGAGATCTGCCGCTCGCCCAAGGCCTTCAGGTCGGTGACGGCGCGCAAGGAGCGTCCGATCAGCCGTTGAATCTCTTGGGTCCGGCCCGATTGCTTGCCTTGAGCCGCCTCACGGCGACCGCGCGTATGGGTGGCGCGGGGCAACATGCCATATTCAGCCGTCACCCAGCCCTGACCCTTGCCGCGCAAGAAGCCGGGCACACCCTCTTCGAGGCTGGCTGTGACCAGAACCTTGGTATGGCCGAACGTCACCAGGCAGGAGCCTTCGGCATAGCGATTGACGCCGGTTTCGAGGGTCACGGCGCGCAAGGCATCGGGAAGGCGGGCGGAAGGGCGCATGGATCGGCTTTCTGTGAGACCAACAGGGGGCTGTCGGGCGGTTCATGTCTTGCAGACGCTTGCGCCTGCCTGTAGGGCGCTTATCCTATGGAAGTGGCGGGCCGTCCACGGCCCCTGACACACGGCCACTGATAAATTGATCATGACCAGCTTTATTCAGGCCGGCATGCCTGCCTTGCGAACCCCATCTCTGGTCCAGCTTGACGAGCGTGCCCGCGACATCTTTCGAATGGTCGTCGAGACCTATCTGGAAACCGGCGAGCCCGTAGGGTCTCGGACCGTGTCCAAGGGCGGCGTGCACCTGTCGCCTGCCTCGATCCGCAACACCATGCAGGACCTGACGCAGCTGGGCCTTTTGGGCGCGCCCCATTCCAGCGCAGGCCGCTTGCCGACCCATGCCGGTCTGCGCCTGTTCATCGACGGCCTGCTGGAAATTGGCGATCTGAGCGAGGCCGAGCGGCGCGAAATTGATGCCGGGATGCTGGGTCTCAATGGCGGGGTTGAAGGCGCGCTCGACGCGGCCACCGCCATGCTGTCAGCGCTGGCGGGTGGGGCTGGCGTAGTCGTGACCCCTGTGCGTGAAGCCGGGGTCAAACATGTCGAGTTTATCTCTCTTGGCGTCGATCAGGCCTTGGCGGTGATGGTGTTCGAAGATGGCACGGTCGAAAACCGCCTGATGAACCGCCGCGCGGGGGTCACGCCCTCGGCCCTGCAAGAGGCCTCGAACTTTCTCAATAGCCGTCTGATGGGGCGCACCCTTTTGGAAACCCGCAGCGAGATGCGCGGCGAGTTGGACCGGGCCAAGAGGGAACTGAATGAGGCGGCAGCCCGTCTGGTCGAGGATGGACTTGCGGCCTGGAGCGGCGGCGAAGATGCTAACCGCGCCCTGATCGTGCGGGGCCGCGCCAAGCTCCTCGGCCAAGGTCCGGCGCTCGATGATCTGGAGCGGGTGCGCATGCTGTTCGACGATCTCGAACAGAAAGAACAGCTCATCGGCCTCTTGGATGATGTGAAGGCGGCGCAAGGTGTCAGCATTTTCATTGGCGCAGAAACACGATTGTTTTCACTTTCGGGTTCCGCTGTGATCGCGGCTCCCTATATGTCGGGCCGACAGAAGGTGGTTGGGGCGATCGGTGTGATCGGCCCGACAAGATTAAACTACGCTCGGGTCATTCCCTTGGTGGACTATACCGCCAAGATGATCGGGCGATTGCTGGATAGGTAAGGAGTGCTGCATGACTGAAGAAACCGCCCCCGCCGACGATATGGACCAAGTCGCGACTGACGATAGCCAGAGCGGTCCTGCGCCAGAGGGCCCGTCCGTTGATGCCCTGCAGGCCGAGATCGCGGCTCTGAAAGAGCAGATCCTGCGCTATGCCGCTGATGGGGAAAATCTTCGCCGCCGCACCGAGCGCGAGATGAACGATGCGCGCGCCTTTGCCATCCAGAAGTTTGCCAAGGACCTGTTCGGCGTGTCGGACAATCTCAGCCGCGCCCTGCAGTCCATGCCGCGTGAGGGCCTTGAAGGGGCGATCCAAAATCTCGTGCTCGGCATTGAGATGACCGAAAAGGAACTGTCGGGCGCCTTTGAGCGCAACGGCGTCAAGCGCGTCAATCCTGCGCGGGGCGATAAATTCGATCCCCACCAGCATCAGGCGATGATGGAACAGGACGACCCAGAGGTCAGCCCCGGCTCTGTGATCCAGGTCTTTGCGCCCGGTTATGAGCTGTTTGGCCGGGTTGTTCGTCCAGCCATGGTGGTGGTGGCATCTAAGGCTTCGGGATCGGCTGAGCCGTCCGCTGCGGCCGGGGCCTATGGCCAGACGAGCGGTGAACCCGGCGCTTCGGTGGACCGCAAAGCCTAAAGATTTCGAGCCCCCTGAGGCCCAAAGGGTCTCAGGGTTTTTAAGGCTTTGGGGCCGCTATTTTTTCGGGGTCCGAGGCTTAACCCCGTTCTTCGCAAAATGGTCGAGCATCCGCTGCCAGCCATCGATTGCAGCGGCTTGGTTATAGGTCTCGCGATAGTCGGCATGGAACCCGTGCTGGGCCTCGGGATAGACGATCAGGTCGCTGCCCTTCTTGCGCGCGGCGACCAAAGCAGCCTTGAGGGCGTCCGTATCGGTCCGGGGGATGCCCTTGTCCTTGCCGCCATAGAGTCCAAGGACCGGCGCGTGAAGTTGCGGTACCACATCGATGGGCCATTGCCGATCCTCTGCGCCCAAGAACCCGCCCGCCGCGGGCTTGGAGGGGCGGCCATACCAGCCGACCGTCGCCTTGAACTCTTTGAACTGGGCAGACGCCATCCACGCCACCGCGCCGCCCCAGCAAAAGCCAGTCAGGGCAAAGCGCTTTTCGGCAAAGCTCTGCTGCTTGGCCCAGTCTAGGGTTGCGGCAATGTCGCTCATGACCTGAACATTGGTCGCGGTTTCAACGATCTTTTGGATCGCCTTGAAGTCCTTCAAAGGGGCTGGATCCCCGGCGCGGTGGAAGAAGGCCGGGGCGATGGCGACATAGCCGAGCTTGGCCAAGCGGCGGCAGACATCGCGGATATATTCATGCACCCCGAAAACCTCTGACACCACGATGACCACCGGATAGCGGCCCTTGGCCTCTGGCCGCGCGACATAGGCGGGCAGGGGCGATTCAGGGTGGGGGAAGGTCTCTTCGCTGGTGATTAGGCCGACACTGTCGGTGACGATGGGCTCAGCCTGCGCCGACAGGGCCGAAACAGCGAAACCGGCAAAGAACAGACCGGCGATCCCGCGCCGCGACAGATGGAAATCTTGTGGCTGCGAGCCTTCGGGTCGGGTGAGGGAAACCATGGGTCAATCCTTCGCAAGTGCCGTCTCAAAGGGCTATTTGGCGGTGATCTTTTCGTGCTCGCCTAAATTGCGACCTTATGGCCCGGCTGTCAAAGATTCACCGGCCGTGCGGCGCTGACCCTGCGAAGGGTGAGGTTGAACCGGCCGCCGCCCGGCACCAGCCGCGACGATCCGGCCAGCACCCGGTCAATGCCGTGAAAGGCTAGGCGGTCCTCCCGGGCCAAGAGACAGACATCGCCAGAGGCCAGCCGCACCGACCGGGTCTTACCGCCGCGCGTGGTCCCGCCAATGCGAAAGACGGCGGTGTCACCCAGCGACACCGACAGGACCGCAAAGCCAAAATCGGCCTCATCGCGATCTTGATGCAGGCCCATGCGCGCGGCCTGGCTATAAAGATTAATCAGGCAGGCTTCGGGCGGCACGGCCGGATCGACCAACTCCGACCAAAGATCGAGCAGGACTTGCGGGATCGCAGGCCAAGGCTGGCCCGTCACCGGATGGTGGGCCTGATAGCGATAGCCCCCCCGATCCGACATCCAGCCCAAGGGCCCGCAATTGGTCATGCGCACAGAAAAGGGCTGTCCCCCCGGCGTCACGGGCGTGAACAGGGGGGCGGCGGCGATAACACGCTCGACCTCGGCCACCAGATCGCTCTGGGCCTTGGGGTCAAGCCGACCGGATAGGAGTTGAAAACCGCTCATCCGTCCTAGATGGATCAATAGGGGCGGCGTTCCAAGGGCTGACGTTGAATGGGCCGCTGATCTTCTGTAAGCCCTATTGAAACTAAACCTAGAGATGACGGAAAAGATCATGCGGCAGACGGGCCAGATTTCGAAAAAGACCCTTTGGCTGAGCGCTGTCAGCGCGGCCTGTTTCTTTGCCCTCGGCGGCGGTCAGGCCCTGTCTGCGTCCGCGAAGCCAGAGGCGGCCTCCCAGCGTCAGGTCTTGCCCGATGAGGTCACGCCTTCACGCTATGACATTCAGATCACCCCTGATGCTGCCAAGATGCGCTTTGACGGCAAGGTCACCATTGCCATCAGCGTTAAGCGGCCCACCCAGAGCCTGACCCTCAACGCCGCCGACCTGACCTTTTCGAAGGTGGTCTTGAGCGGCCGTGAGGCCGAGGCCCCGACGGTGGTTGTTGATGCTGAGGTCCAGACCGCCAAGATCAGCTTTGCCAGCCCGATCCAGCCGGGCGACTACAGCCTGACCATCGACTATGCGGGCCTGATCAACACCCAGTCGCGCGGCCTGTTCGCGGTCGATTATCAAGATGCCAACGGCAAGGGTCAGATGCTGGTCACCCAGTTTGAAGCCCCCGACGCCCGCCGCTTTGTGCCCAGCTGGGATGAGCCATCGCGCAAGGCCGTCTTCGCCCTAGAGGCCATCGTGCCTGAAGGCCGCATGGCCCTGTCCAATATGCCCGAAATGGCCAGTCAATCGCTCGGCGGTGGCCTTAAGAAGGTTCAGTTCGCGCCGTCCCCCAAAATGAGCAGCTATCTGCTGTTCTTTGGTGTCGGTGATCTGGAGCGGCGCACCCTTAAGGTCGGGACGGTCGATGTCGGGGTGGTGACCAAGCGCGGCGATCTGGATAAGGGCCAAGTGGCTCTGGACGATGCCGCAAAGATCCTTGTTCGGTACAATGACTATTTCGGCACGGCCTATCCGCTGCCCAAGCTTGATAACCTCGCCGTGCCTAATGGCGGCGGCTTTGGTGCCATGGAAAATTGGGGAGCCATCCTCTATTTTGATCGCGTTCTGTTGCTCGACCCCCTGCGCTCGAACGAGGCGGATCGCCAGAACGTCTATTCGACCGTGGCCCACGAGGTAGCGCACCAATGGTTCGGCGATCTGGTCACCATGGCCTGGTGGGACGATATCTGGCTGAACGAAGGCTTTGCCTCCTGGATGGAGACCCGCGTCGCGGACAGGATGCATCCGGACTGGAAGGTCTGGCTGAGGGAGGAATCGGGCAAGGAATATGCCTTGAGCCTCGACGCAAAGTCATCGACCCATCCGGTGGTGCAGACAGTCAACACCGTCGAGCAGGTGTCGCAAGCCTTTGATGCCATCACCTATCAAAAGGGTCAGGCCGTCATCAGGATGCTGGAAGACTATGCCGGTGAGGAGCCCTTCCGCGAGGGCGTGCGGGCCTATATGCGCACCCATGCCTATGGCAATACGGTCACCCAAGATCTCTGGAGCGCGGTGGAGACTGCGGCCCATAAGCCGATTATGGCGATTGCCGATGATTTTGTTCGTCAGCCCGGCGTGCCCCTGATCACCTTGGAAAGCGCTGTCTGCAACAAGGGGCAGACGACCATCACCCTTCGTCAGGGCCGGTTCGGGCTGGATGAGGCCTCAAAGGTTTCAGGCGCATGGCGCGTGCCGGTGCGGGTGGCTGTGCTGGGACAGGCGGGAACCCAGACCGTCTTGACGAGCGGCAAGCCGGTGACCAAGGCGGTCATTGCGGGCTGCGGACCGATCAAGCTCAATGCGGGCCAGGCAGGCTATTTTAGGTCCAACTATGCCCCCTCCCTCAAGGTCGGTTTGATCGCGCGCTTTGACGATCTGGAGGCCAGCGACCAGCTTGGCCTGCTAAATGATGGCTTCGCCCTGACCCAGGGCGGCTACGCCCCCATCGGAGACTATCTGGACCTTTCAAGCCGCCTTGGGGCCTCTAGCGATCCAACGGTCATGGAGCGCGCGCAAGCCGTCTTGGGCCGCTTGAACGATCTGTTTGTAGGCAGCTCCCGTCAGGCGGGCATGGCCGCCTATGGCCGCTCGGGGCTCAATCCCGTCCTCGCCAAGATCGGCTGGCGTCCAGCCTCGGGAGAGTCGCCGCGCGTGGGCCTGCTGCGCCTGTCGCTCATTTCGGCCTTGGGCCGGTTTGATGATCCCGCTGTGGTGGCTGAAGCCAAGCGCCGCTTCCTTGCCGCCGACACCGATCCGCAGGCCATGCCCGGCGATATCCGCTCGGCCGTTCAGTCGGTGGCCTTGAGCCTTGCCGATCAGGCCTTGTTCGATGAGGCCCTGCGCCGCGCCAAGGTGGCCACGAGCCAGATGGAGCGCAATGAGCTGTTCTCGGCCATGGCAGGCGTGCGTGATCCGGCTCTGGCCAAGCAGATGCTCGACCTAGCGATCAGCGACACGGTTCCTGTGACCATTGGGCCGCGTCTGATCCAGCGTGTCTCAGACAATCATGAGGTCATGGCTTGGCAATTTTCGCTCGATCATCTGGAGCGAATCGCTAAGGGCCTCGACTCTATGGCCTCGGCCCAATTCATGCCGAGCCTCCTGTCCGGCACGCAAGATCCGGCCATGGTT
>Ga0214919_10002592_pt1 | contig 28212 bp, 27 predicted proteins | sample LL1503_MetaG_FD_177994 | JGI IMG/M metagenome (GOLD analysis project Ga0214919, IMG submission 177994) | Freshwater microbial communities from Lake Lanier, Atlanta, Georgia, United States - LL-1503 | ecosystem: Environmental > Aquatic > Freshwater > Lake | place: USA: Georgia | collected... | reverse complement strand
TGATAAATATTTGGAAAAAGTTTACGCAGGCGTTCTTCGCCAACATGGCGAATATCCAGAAATACGTTGGTGGCGCCCGATTTTTTAAGTTCAGCGTCAATCGCTCGCGAAACAACATCGCGCGGGTCCAACGACCCCAGTGGATGGTAGGACTCCATGAAAGACTTGCCTGATGAGTCTTTCAAGACGCCCCCCTCGCCGCGCACCGCCTCGGAAATCAAAAAGGTTTTGGCCTTTGGATGATAGAGGCAGGTTGGATGAAATTGCATGAACTCCAGATTTGCCACGCGGCATCCGGCCCGCCATCCCATCGCAAGTCCGTCACCCGTAGCGCTGTCCGGATTCGATGTATAAAGATAAACGCGGCCGTGCCCACCCGTGCAAAGGTAAGTTCGTCCCGCGCGAACCTGGTACACAACGCGACTTTGGCGGTCCATGACAAAAGCACCGTAACAACGCGGAGCCCCAAAGGACGCAGGACCGGACGAACCAAACTTGTCGCTGGTCAGGAGGTCCACAGCCTTTTGATTTTCGATGATGCGAATGGATGGCTGTTCGCGGCAGGCGCGAATCAGTGCCGTCAAAACTTCCTTGCCCGTCAGGTCATCCGCGTGAATCACGCGGCGGTGGGAATGTCCGCCCTCTCGTGTCAGGTGGTAAGAAGAATCGTTGCCTTCTTCCGTGCGAGTGAACTTCACCCCGATTTCGATCAATTCACGAATTAGGCGCGGGCCATTTTCAACGACCATCCGGACAATCCCGGGATGGCACAAACCGGCACCGGCAACGGTCGTGTCGCGGACATGATCTTCAAAGGAGTCGGAGCCACCAAGGACGGACGCGATGCCCCCCTGGGCCATCCAGGTGTTGTTGTCCTCGAGGCTCCCTTTGGCAATCACGAGAACTCGGCCATGACGGGCGAGTTTCAGGGCAAGCATGAGACCGGCAATACCGGTGCCAATCACCAGGTGATCTGTCTCGATGTCGGAGCCAATCATCATAACGTTCGAGATCTATTCCTTGCGTTTGATTCATGTTGCTTGATTGACGACAACGGGCGTCCATGCATTAATGGTTTATTCGACGGCTTTATTCAACTGAATATGCTGTAAAATATGGGTCCGTGTGCAATGCCTGATTGAGGGAGATTTCGTGGAGCATCAAGGACCAAAATTTGAAGCGCCGGCAGGTCCGAGGTCAGGCTCGCCCCAGTCGATTGGCCCCAGCGGCAGGGTCACTTCACAGCAGACTCCCTGGCTGCATCAACTTCCGAACCAGTTGACCTTGGCGCGGCTTGCCGTGGTGCCATTCCTGCTGGTGGCTTACCCCATGGACTACCGGCCCCTCAAAATTTTCTGTGCGTTCGTATTTTTGGCCGCCGTGCTCACCGATGCCCTTGACGGTTGGCTTGCCCGCAGACGGCAAACGACCAGCGCCCTCGGGGCATTGCTCGATCCGATTGCAGACAAGGCATTGATCGCCGCCTCGCTCGTATTGCTGGCAAATGAAGAATCACTTTGGACTTGGGTTATTGGCCTGCTGCTCGTGCGCGACATCATCATTTCCGGAATCCGGATGATGGCCTTGGAGCAAGGATTCTCTATCGACGTCAGCGGTTTCGGAAAGTTGAAGACCATCGCCCAGGGCTTCATGATCTTTTGCCTGATGATCAACGAACCTTTATGGGGATGGCCGTTTCGCGAGGTCGGATGGCTGGCAACGTGGATCTCCCTGTTCCTGTCGCTTTACTCGGGCTGGAAATACTGTGAAGAGTATTTGGCGCAAGCGCGAGAACGAGGCTTGATTGGAAAGATGTTCGGGGGTTGAGCCTGACGTCGCGTGCTGGATCGCTCCGCAAAATCTGACTTTTATCAATTATTTCGATGATATGCCGATTAAAACCCGTGTTTTAAATTAAACACGGGGGCTCGGCTCGATTTGGAAGGTCCGCAAAAAAAAACAGCAAGGCATCGCCTCGCCAGTTGCGTTATCGTGGCTCGCGACGCCAATGATTTGCGCGCGGACCTTTTCACCGATCGCCTCGGTGTTCCTGTTGTCCTGCTCGAAGCGGCCGGACAACTTGCGGCCGATCCGATGCTCAGTTCAGGACATGGAATCCAGCTCGTCGCCGCCAACGGGGATCCTTCGATCTCAGATCTACTGGCATGGATGCCGGCCAATCCCGACAAACCAAAGTTAACAAACAATAGTCCTGTAAATACCCTGTGTATCCTCAAATGGAACACTCCGGCACGCCTTGGCAGAACGACGGCAATCGATGTGGACAACTTTTTAACCCTTGCTTTCAATGGCTCAAGATTTCGCCCGGAAGGACTTCTAGGATGGGGTTTTCGTAAAATCACCGATGCCATGGACGCAGGCGGCGATCCGGTCCAAATGCTCACCCACCTGTCACGGACACTGCAACGCCTTAATCTCTCAGAATCCAGACTGGAACTGGCAAAGGCTGCGATCGCCAACATGACTCAAGGAGCGAACGCCACCAAGATCGTGGCTGCAACCGATGGTGATGCCGTCATGGTCGAACTGGAATTTGAAAACATTGCAGCGGCATTGGACACGGGTATCAAAATTGCCGGATGGTTGGACCGCAGGAGCAGGGTAAACACCGAACCCTGCATTGGTTGGGCTCAGAAACGCCGCACTGGCGTTCTGAAAGCCGGAATCTTGATCGGTGCAAGCCATATTCCCACGGGACTTATCGTCGACGAAACCGTCCCTTCAATTGAGCCAGGGGTTGAGCCACTGACACAAACAAGCTACAACGTTGCCTGAATAAAAAATTCAGGAGTCCCACGTTGAAAAAGATCGACGTCATCAGTATCTGCAATGCCCTTGTCGACATCCTTATCCAAGCGCGCGACGAAGACCTCACGAAATTGAACCTGACCAAAGGTGTGATGCACCTGGTGGACCATGAACGCCAACGCGCGGTTCTGGGACATTTTGGAACGGCGCCCCGAACCGTTGAACTTGGGGGATCATCCCTGAATGCCATTCGTGCCCTGGCATCCCTTGGCAAAAAAGCTGTGTTTGCCGGCATGGTCAGCAAGGATGAATTTGGCGAGAGGATCCACGAGCGTCTGCACCAGCTTGGGATCGACGGCCACCTGACTTTCGGCAACGAAGATGCGACGGGATCTTGCGTGATCTTGATCACTCCGGATGGTGAACGCACGATGAACACCCATTTGGGTTCCAGCCGTTTGTACGACAAGGCTGCTGTGCCTTTGGACAAAATCAAGGACGCACGCTTGTTCCATTTTTCGGGATACCAGTGGGACACCGACGGACAAAAAGACGCCATGATGCAGGCCATCAAACTGGCTTCAGAAAGTGGCACCCTGGTATCGTTTGACGTTGCAGACCCGTTTGTCGTGCAGCGCCATCGCGATGCTTTTGTGCCGATCATCCGTGAATATGCGGATATTGTTTTCACCAACAAGGAAGAGGCCCGGATGCTTTATGAAGGCTCTCCGGAAAAGGCCGCCGCCGAGATCGCCGCAACGGGCGCAATCGCAGTGGTGAAGTTGGGAGCCGAAGGTGCCCTGGTGCAGAAGGGATCCACCAAACATCTGATCGCCCCGGTGAAAACCAAAGTGATTGACACGACAGCAGCCGGCGACATGTTTGCCGCCGGCTTCCTGTATGGTTTCCTCTCGGATCGTGATCTGGATGTTTGCGGCCAGATGGCGGCCACTCTGGCCAGCGATGTGATCAGCAGAATCGGAGCGACGGTATCCCGTGAAGCACTGGACACCGTCGCTGGCTGGAAAACTAATTCCCGGTAGTCCGGCACACGTCATTCAAAATTTCCACAAGCGGGCGACCGAAGTTCGGTCCCTGCACCGTCACGGTTGAACCAAGGTTCACCCACGAGGTGTTCTGCAGGCATCCGTCGGCCACGTGCATCTGAACGTCGAGCTTCGATCCAGCATGGAAAACCATGTCGAGAACGGGCTGGGTGCGGGATCTGAACACAGGAAGTTGACGCCTGGTGCCGTCGCTATCGACAACCGCAATCGAAATGTCATGATCGCATCCACTGCGATTGGTGACGTTGATCCGGACCGCCTGTTCATCCAGGGAAACGACTGAGTGATTGTCGTGGGCAAACTTGCCTGAGAAACAGAACACGGCATCATTGTAGTCAAGATCTCCGCCCGAAGGGATGTCCTCGAAATTTACCCCAAGGCGAATGACTGGCACTCCGGGCGCGACCTGCACGGGAATGACGCTCGTGACGTTACCAGTCGTGACGCTGACTTGTGTCGTGCCAGGATTAACAGCAGTGATAACGATCTGACCGGGCTGTGGGCCAGCAGTGACCGTGACAACGCCTGGATTCTGGCTGACGACGGCGATCTCAGATGGATCTGCTGGAACTGCGCCGGCGCCATTGCCATGGTCGATGGCCACCGCAACCGGACGCGTCTGTCCAGCGGTCAAGACGACCGGTGCCGTACTCACAATCAATACAGGATCTGGAATTACGACTGGTTCCGGAATCACCACAGGAGGAGGAGGAGGCGGAGGCGGAGGCGGAGGAACGACAACAACTGGAATAGGATCAACCGGAGCGGGAACCGGACCGACCGCAACCTCGACGGCTGGATCGCTGCCCTCACCGCTGAAGGGATCCATCGTGCTGACGGAAGCCACCGCCACCGCGTCGTCCGACGACGAAGCCGCGCGCCCAACCTGAGCCGTGGCTGCAGGCGTGACGTCCTTGTTCACGAAACCTGACTGGTCACCGCAAGAAACCAGTAATGTTACTAGCACCCATGAACCAAGCCGAAGGGTGCGGCGGCAAAAGCGCACTATCATAATCCGTCTCCTCTAAAAACGCCTTGCCACAACAGTGACCGGCGCAGGAGGTTTATCGGACGCAGCCATAGTTCTTTCGGGATTGTTAAAAAAACAGAAAAAAACAAAATAAATACGGATAGTTGAGATTTGGTGTTTTGAAATAATAAAAATCACCAGGCGAAGGCCTCGACCAAAGCCCCCGATTTCACCAAGGCGTGGGCTGCTTGACCGGCTGCTTGAACTCGCGCCGGGCTGATCCTTGTTGATAGAAATCTGCACCGTTTAGGAGGTCGTAATAGAAGGCCTCGGCATCCTTGCGGACGCGAAACTCCACAAATGACTCACGGACTTCCTTCAGGGCGGGAACAGTGTAGGTGACGTAAACTCGAAAAATACCGTTCGGACGGGCTTCAAAGAAGACTTTGCTGGCGACGTAGGCCAAGGCCGGCTCGGACAGCATAAACAGGGTGACCCATAACAAGACCCTGAAAAAATAGAGATTGGGTTTCATCTGGAAACAATCGGCCTGTTCGCCTAAAGCCTTTAGGGATAACGTGGACCCCTAATCGAAAATGCGTTAGATTCCGGAGCCATCGAGGTACCGTAACGTCTGACACGAGGTAGGCATGACCGACGAAACATCGAACAGCAAAGCCACTAAAGGCGCAAACAATGCATGGTCTTTCGAGAGCTTGCGTTCCCTGGCCCTGCTGTTCCTGGCCGTCTTTGCGATCCGCTGGTCGATCGCCTCCCCTTATCACGTCCCAACGGCTTCCATGGAGCCCACCATTAAGGTTGGTGATCGCCTTTTGGCCTACAAACTAGCCTACAACCTCAAGCTCCCGTTCACCGATTGGGTGGTCGCCAGCTGGGGTACCGCCAAACGGGGCGACATCATCGTCTTCAAGTTTCCCAACGACCCAGACATCGACTACGTGAAAAGGGTTGTAGCCATCGGCGGAGACGAAGTCGCCGTTATAGACAACATCTTGTATGTGAACGGCCAGGCACAGGCCCTGAGCGACCACAACGGCGACCGCACCATTTTGAACGACATCGAAGATGACAAGGAAATCAAACTCCTGTTTCGCGAAAACCTTTTGGGGGTTGACCACTGGGTGATTCAGAACAAGCCCACCGCCTATCGCCCGAGCATGACTTACCCGGCGGGCGGCATTGCCCACCGCGTTCCCGAAGGCTTTGTCTTTGTCGTGGGGGACAACCGCGACAGTTCTTCGGATTCCCGGATTTGGGGCGATGTGCCGCTTGATTACGTGCGCGGCAAAGCCATGTTTGTCATTTGGAGTGTCTACAGCCCCAGAGACGGTGGCTGGTGGAAGCTTCGCTATGATCGCTTTGGACACTCTCTAAAGAGCTGAAATCGTGTCATAATGGATGGAAACAGTTCGACGTTTCCACCCATTGCACGAGAATCGGGCCGACATGACCGCTGTCTCTTCTGATTTTATTTACATGCGTGAATACTGGACCGGCGATTCCCGTGATGGATGCCTCGTCAATGGCGACGGTTACCATTACTACAGGATGTCTCGAGAAGGATTCATTTTCGAAGCCTACGAATGCTACGAAACTGAGGACGGGCGTGAAGTCGCATCACCATTGCCTGAGATGCGAAATGTCGATTGGCTGAAAGACCTTGGATTCGACGACATGGAAGCCCTCGACAGTGTTGAGGAGAGCGATTTCCTGCGCATCCGCAGCCTTACCGAAACAATGCCAAAAGCAAAGGCCTAGACGGCGTCGGCTTCATCATCTGCGTTAAATGACCTGGTTGAATCGCGTTGGCGAAGGACGTGGCCATACCAGCTCGTCGTCTGCTCGATCAACCACTGCCATGCGGCATATTGAGCCGTGGGAATTTGCTCCTCACAGAACTCCCTCAAATCTTCCATAGAGCCACTTGGATTAGCCTGAATCCAATCTTTGACGGCGCGCTTGAACAAATTGGCATCGAACATGAAAAGGCTCCTTGGATGTGCCCTTGATTCCTGTAGACCGACCTTTGTTTGGTCGGCAAAATCGACCCGGGCTTTAGGCAATCCTTGCCGCGAGCGATCACAGTGAGAGGACCAACGCGTGTCTGAAGTTAAACTCCCTCTGAAAACCTTTGTGGATTTGAACGGCGTTTATCAATCCGCCAAATTCGCTAAACCAGACCTTTTTTCCTATCTCGGCAAGGATCTTGGGGCATGGCTGGAAAGCCTCCTAACTGAATTTGGCGTACATGACAGTCCGGTCGTTGCTGGAAAGGTCCATGACGGGGCTTGGTTGACTGGGCGGGTCTATGTGGCCAAAGGGGCCATCGTTGAACCCACAGCTTACATTCAAGGGCCGTGTTTCATTGGACCTGATGCCGAGGTCAGGCATGGGGCATATATCCGGGGCAACGTTTACGTCGGCGCCCGCGCGGTTGTCGGACACACGAGTGAAGTCAAAGGCAGCGTCTTGATGGACGATGCCAAGGCCGCTCATTTTGCCTATGTCGGCGATTCTTTTTTGGGGCGCCACGTGAATCTCGGCGCTGGAACCAAACTGGCCAACTTGAAATTAAAAGGCGATGAAGTTCGCTTTCGGAACCCACAGACTGGATTGCCAGTATCTTCTGGAATGAGAAAACTCGGTGCGATCATGGGTGATAACTCCCAAACCGGCTGCAACGCGGTCCTGTCGCCAGGTACGCTGATGATGCCGGGAGCAACCATCATGCCCTGCGCCCATGGGCATGGGCTCATCAAGCCGTAATCAAGGCGTAATCAAGCCGTAAAAAAACGAGGACCGCACATCCTATGCGGTCCTCGTTCCTGGAGGTGGTCCACATGTCCCTTGCGAGACACGAGGCCATGGAATCTAGTCTTAGAGCCCCGAACACCACGGCAAGGTCGGTTCGATCGAGCACAGCATATCGCAAAGCGCTGGATCCGGAAGTGGGCACTCACCGCCACCACCACCGCCGCCGCCATTATCGCCGCCGCCTTCTTTGACCGAAATGGTCAGGGAGGTTGACGTACGACCCTTCGCGTCCGTTGCAGAAATCGTCGTGTCACCAGTTGCCACTGCGGTCACTGCACCGCCGACGTCAACCGTTGCCACTGCCGTGTTGGCCGACGTGAACTTTACGGCACCATCAGCGTTCTTCAACTTCATGACCACGTTCTCGCCCGGGGCGATCGTGGCAGCCGCAGGAACCAGAAACACAGCCTTGTTGAGAAGGGCTTCCGTTGCAGCGCCGGCATCGATACGGCAATCACAAGCCGTCTCGATCGAAGCCTTCACGCCAGTCGTCTGGAGCAAGGCGCGAACTTCAGCACCAGTCAGCGATGGGTCTTGAGCCTTGAGGAAAGCCACGAGACCAGCAACGAGAGGCGTTGCCATGGAAGTTCCAGACAGATCGCCGTACTTCTGCTGGGGCAGGGTGCTCATGATTTTGAGGCCTGGGGAAGCCAAGTGGACCGTCTTGCGTCCGAAGTTTGACCAAGATGGCTTCTCGTCCTGAGGACCAGATGCAGCAACCGTGATCGTATTAGGGAATCCAGCATTGGCAGGGAACATGTCGGTTGAATCGTTGTTCTTGCCGTCGTTGGCTGCAGCAGCAACAAAAATCACACCAGCTTTGTCCGCACGCTCAACGGCTTCGATCAGTGGAGTCGCCTGCGAACGGGCAACGGCTGCTCCCCAGCTCGCTGAAATCACTTGAGCGCCTTGCTCGATTGCGTAGTCAATGGACTTGACGCCGCCCATCAGGTCGCCTGAACCGTCTTCACCAAGGAAACGGACCGGCATCAGGCTGACGTCTTGCGCGATACCTGACGTGCCATTCTCAATCTTGCCGGAAGCACCAATGATGCCAGCGCAATGCGTGCCGTGACCAGGGTTCTTGTCGCTGGTCTTGTCCATTGGATCATCATTGTTGTCACGGAAGTTGTAACCCTTGACCATGTTGGGCTTCAACGACTCGTGGTTGTAGTCGATTCCCGTATCGATCACGGCAACCTTGATGTTGCGTGAACCTTTGTTGCCCGTCAGTTGCCAAGCCTTCTCAGCATTGACCTTGGAGAGGGCCCACTGCTCGCGAAGCGCCTCTGCACTTGGTGGAGCCTCGAAGCGGTGTACGCGGAAATTTTCCACAACGTACTCAACGTTGGGGTCAGCCATCAAATGTGCCAGACGAGCCGCCTCGGCTTCCTTGCTCTTCTCAGAGATGGAGATCTTAAGGAGACGTCCCTTCTCATGAGTATCAAGGACGTGGTACGCAGAGCGCAAAGACTTCTCGCCACTATTCTTGTACTTGACGATGTAATCTTTTGCGAAAACCGGCGAGGAGAAAATCAGAAGGCTGGACACCCATAAACCAACGCGGCGCTGCATAAACACTCCTTGTCACAACGTGCTTCGTTGACACGAACCCGGGCAGCATGGAAATCCATTTCCACGCGAAACCGGGAAGTCTGCTACGGCCTCAAACGATCGATGCTTTGATTCGGAATAATTAAAGAGTGTACTGAACTTTTTGCCGGGTTGGTAGTCAGGGCAGGAAAAAACTTCCGGGCAGGAAAGGAGGAGCGGCGAACGCCGCCCCCCTCAAGGGATCTAGAACTTGAACTTGCCAGACATCATGGAGACATGGCCTGGGAAGGTGCAGAAGAACACGTAATCCCCGTCCTTCTTCATCTTGTCCGTCTTGAAGGTGACCGTATCGGACTCGCCGCCAGCCAAAAGCTTGGTGTGGGCGATGATTCCCGGTGCCGTCGGTGCGTAATCCTTAGCAGGACCAGACTTGGTGCCCGAGTCAACGATCTTGGTCTTGTCCGCTGCCGCTGAAAGAACCCAGTTATGCCCCATGGCAGCCTTCGGCAGTTTGCCAGCGTGCTTCAGGGTCAATTTCACTTCAGTACATCCGCTCGCATCCAATTCTTTCTTATTGAACTGCATGGCATCAGAACCTTCGATGCTCAGATCGCAGGTCTTTGCAGATGCAACTCCAGCGAAACCAATGGACACAACAAACATCGCACCCGTCATCACTTTGGAAAACATCTTCATAAATAGCTCCCTGCTAAAAAAAAACCGTTCACTTTTCATTCACTTCATTCACTGCTTCTTTTCCAATAATTTTTCAAGTTCCCTGATGCGTTTTGCCATCTCTGGCAACTTCCGAACGAGAACCTGCTGCTTGCGCCATTCTGCCATCGGTACCGCAGGAATACCTGCATACTGCCCCGGCGGCAAATGGCTTTTCGTCATCATCGAAAAGGCTGCGACAACAACGCCAGGTCCGACGTCCACTTGATTTGGAACGCCGGCGTGTCCAGCCAGAATCGCACCCTTGCCAAGGCTGCTTGATCCCGCCATTCCCGAGAGGCCACAAATCATGGCGGACTCACCCACCGTACAGTTGTGCCCAACGTGGACGTGACTGTCGAGTTTCGCGCCTTTTTTTATCGTTGTTGCGTCGAACGCCGCGCGGTCAATCGTAGAACACGCGCCAATCTCAACGTCGTCTTCAATGATCACAATTCCAATTTGCGGAACCTTTGCAATGGCACCCGCACTGGCAGGCCCCGGTGCAAAACCAAACCCATCAGCTCCAATCACAGATCCAGCGTGGATCGTGCAATTTTTTCCAATCTTGCAGCCATGTTCGATGACAACGTTAGCCCGGATTTCTGTTCCGTCACCCACCTCAGCCCCAGGTCCGATGTAAGCACCCGGGTAAATCACCACCCCTGAACCAATCCGTGCCGTTGGATCAACATGCGCATGGGGGCTGATCGCCGGATTTGGTTTTGGGATTTTCACCAACCGCGATGCCGCGATCGCAAATGCCCAGTAGGGATTCTTGTGCACCAGAAGCACGCACGGCGCGTGGAATGTTGAATGATCCGCCCCGACAATCACTGCCGTAGCCCCAGTGTCCGGCAAAGACTTTTCATAGGTTGCAGAGGTCAGAAATGAAATCTCTCCTGCCTTCGCGCGATGGAGTGGCGCAATGCCACTGACGACAGAATTCCCATCCATCTTGCAGCCAGGGGGAATCACGATTTCCGCGCCGATCCATCCTGCAATTTCGTGCAAGGCGACGGGTTTCATGCTTTGCCTCCGCTCTGGCGCTTTTGCCATGCCTCAAAAAATAATCCGGCCAAATGTTCCGATGCACCAGAATAGGTCGCCGGTGTCAGCGCTTTCAAACGGCGCAAGTCATCATCTGCAAGCACCCCGGCAACATCAGGCATTGCCGCAAGTTCGTCAATCAGACGGAAATAATCCTCACGGTTCATCTTGAGCCCGCGCGTCGCCGATTTCATCCGTGCGTAGGCCCCATCGATTCCGCGCAATCGAAGCAACGACTGGACCCCCTCGCCCAGAACTTCCCAGTGGCCATCCAAAGATTCAGCCATAGCCCCTGCATTTAACTGCAACCGGTCAAGTCCAGACTCGACAGCCTTGAGTCCAAGGACAAGATGACCAAAGGCCACGCCAATGTTTCGCATCGTGGTGGAGTCGCTTAAATCCCGCTGCAAACGCGACACGGTCAGCTTCCGGGCAAAGTGTTCAAATAGAGACTGGGCAACTCCGAAATTGCCTTCGGCATTTTCAAAATCAATGGGGTTGACCTTGTGCGGCATGGTGCTGGATCCCGTTTCGGTTTCCACCCTCTTGAGCACACACCATCCATCTGAAATGTACTGCCAAAAATCCCGTGAAAGCCCCGTTGCAGCGCTGGACAAGTGGGCGCAAGAAGCCGAAAGGCGGGCGATCCAGTCGTGGCTTTCAATCTGTGTCGTCAAGGGATTTGGATGGATCCCGTGAAATGTCGCTAGAAATGTCGCCGTCACGCGCGGCCAGTCCACATCGGGCAAGGCAAAGGCATGAGCGCTGTAGCCGCCCGTCGCGCCATTGAATTTCGCCATCACGGGAACAGCCTCGATGTCATCGATGATGCCTGCGATGCGCGCACCGAAAACCGCCATTTCCTTGCCGAAGGTTGTCGGTGTCGCCGGCTGACCGTGGGTTCGGGCCAGCATCGGGGTTGCAGCGTGATCGCGATTCATTTTGGCAAGACGATCGACGAGGGACGTTGCCAGTGGCAACAAGACGTCACTGCGCACGCGTGAAAGCATCAATGCATAGGAAACATTATTTATGTCTTCAGAGGTGCAACCAAAGTGCGTGAGGGCAATCACGGCACGCGGGGCATTCGCCGCCGCCAATTCTTCTTGCAGGTAAAGCTCGACGGCCTTCACATCATGATTGGTGACGGATTCAATTTCCTTGATCCGCGCAACATTGCCTTGCGCAGGCATGGACTCAAGGCGGCTACGCCACGGGGATGTTCCCGCGGCATTTGAGACCCCCTGCTTTTTCAGCAAGAGTTGGATTTCTGGAAGGGCCAACAAAAAAAGCAGCCAGGCCGCTTCCACTTGAAGGCGGCAACCGATCAAAGCAGCCTCGGAAACCAAAGGGGCAAGGGTTGCCAGTTTGCGGGCATAGCGGCCATCAAGGGGAGAGATGGCGCCCCATTCAGCACGGATTTCACTCGCATGAGCCATCGGCAAACCCCCGGAATTTGAACGCTTTAAACATTACGCCGACCACCGGCTGGGTCAACCGCCAAAAAGCGCATGACAACCCTGTCTAGTCCGGTCATAGAAAGGCATGGACCCACGCAGGAGCACACTCCATGACTTCCCAGCCCATGAAACGTTCAACCAGCCATCAAAGCGGCATCACCATCGTGGTCGGAGCCCAATGGGGGGACGAGGGCAAGGGCAAATGGATTGACTGGATTGCTGGCGGGGCTGACATTGTCGCACGCTATCAGGGCGGAAATAACGCCGGGCATACGCTCTACGTCAAAGGCCAAAAGGTTGTCCTGCACCAGATTCCGAGTGGAATTTTCCACGGCGGACAAAAATGCGTCTTGGCCGCCGGAGTCGTGATCAACCCCGGTGAACTAGTCCGGGAAATGGAAAAGGTCGCCCCATTCGCCAAGGCCACCCCCGACAACCTGTGGCTTTCGGCCCGGGCCCACACAATCACCCCTTGGCACATCGCAACCGATGGGCGCCGCGAGGCCCAACGGGAAGCCGCCGCCTCCGGATCTGCGATCGGCACAACCAAGCGCGGCATTGGCCCGACCTATTCGGAAAAAACCGCACGCTCGGGTTTGCGCTTTGGGGACTACGTGAATCCCGTGGCGCGAAAAAACTGGATGGAAGCCATGGCCAGCGCCGTGGATGGTTTCGCGGCCCACTGTGAATCCCACAAGGTTGAATGGGAGGCCTTTTCAAAAGTGGCCGCCCAACTCGCCCCGTTTGTTTGCGATGCGGAGGCGCGTGTGCGCAAGGCTGCCGGGGAAGGCAAAAAGATTCTGATGGAGGGAGCCCAAGGCACCCTTTTGGATCTGGACCACGGAACTTTTCCGTTTGTGACATCAAGTTCGACCATAGCGGCCGGCGCCTGCGCGAGCCTGGGCATCCCGCCACGCGCCGTCACAGGGATCTATGGAATTGCCAAAGCCTATTTGACGCGGGTTGGTGCGGGACCGTTTCCAACAGAACTAACGGACGAGACTGGGAATGCTCTGCGTGAGCGCGGCCAGGAATTTGGCGCAACAACGGGCCGGCCTCGTCGTTGCGGATGGTTTGATGCCGTTGCCATGCGTTACGCCCAAGACGTCAACGGATTTGACGGCGTCATCCTGAACAAGTTTGACATCCTGTCGGGCATGGACGAACTCAAGATCGCCGTTGCCTATGAGCATCCGGAGCTTGGCCGCATTGAACAATTCCCGTGGAATGCGGAGATTCTGGCCGCCTGCAAACCCGTCTACAAAACATTCTCGGGGTGGCATGGTGAACTGCCAAAAACAGGCGGCATTGAAGCCCTGCCCGAGGCAGCCCTGGATTACATCCGGGCGATTGAGGAATCTTCTGGAATCAAAGTGGTCGCTGCCGGCACCGGACCGGGGCGAGATGAAGCCCTACTGGGCCGTGATCTTGAGAGGCTTGTCGCTCTCAACTCGTAATTTCACTTCACCCTGCTGCGGGGCTTTTTTGCCCTGCGCAACCTGGGGCAACACCCCTAACGTGCCGAGATGCCGAAAGCTGTAGAGAAACGGCGTTCCGACATTGACCTTCACGGTCCGCGAAATTTTTTTTCGTTTGTGTTCGACAATAGCCACATCAAGGTCTTGGGGCGAGCCGCCGCCGCGATTCACGGGCACCATGCTCAGGGTCTGAGGGGAATCGGTTGCTGACAAAAGCACACTTCGAGACAGTGAGATGATCGCCACCGCCCGAGCCGGGATGGTGACATCGCTGCCAGCCGGCAAACGATCGACTGCAAATTCATCAGCAGCCGCCAGGAGCGGAGACGATCCGAGCAAAGCCACGACGATCCATATCATGCGAAATTTCGGCATTAGCGCACCTTCACCATCAAAACGAGGAGGATGATTGAAAGCATAGCCTGCACGAGGGTAAATCGCACGAGTACTTGTGGATTGGACCAACCACGCTTGTGGCGGAAATGATCGTGCAAGGGAAAACGAATATTCTTAAAAATAGCGATTTTTGTGAAACGCAAAAGCGCAACTTTTAAAAGTCCAGTTCCGCCGTTGACCAGGAGAACAGCCGACACAACAAACACAACAAACGGATTGCCGCTGACGATCACGAGAACACCTAAAAGAAATCCCAGAGCCCGAGACCCAGCGTCACCCATCAGCAGTTGGCTTGGGTGGGCGTTGTACCAAAGGTAACCAGCCAGGCAACCGACCATGGAAAAGGCCATGATCGCCCACGAGGCTCCGTCGGGGATATGAGGCAACAGCAGATATCCTGAGATTTTTTCGTGACCGAGGACAAAATACAAAAGGCCACCGATCGCAATGAACGCGAGGCTGACCAAAGTTCCAGAAAGGCCGTCGACCCCGTCCGTACAATTTGTTGCGTTGATGGTGGTCCATAAAAGAACCGAAGCCAGTGGGATAAAAATCACCGGCGCTAGAGTCAGAGTCATTTTAGTGAAGGGCAACCAGATCACCACGGACTTCATATGGCACAGCACCGCGGCGGCTGTTGCGGAGATGATCAGATCAATCAGGCCTTTTTTGTATTCGCCCCACGACAACTTGGACCGGTCGTCAGCAAAGCCGAACCAGCACGCTGCCGCCGTCAGGGCCAAAATTCCGTAGGCCTCAAAAGAAGGAGGTAGAACGAGAAGCTGAACCAGAAGAAAAATAGCGACGAAGATAACGCCTGCACCAGTTGGCTTGCCTTGGGCAGCACCGGAATCGTGGGCGAAGGCCCTGCCGCGATCCCGCGGTAAAATCTGAAAGGCGAGCTTGGGAAGGAGGATCCAGGTCAGGGCAGCGCAAAGGATGATCCCAACTCCACCAAGAAAGGAGTGGGACGTCAGAAGGCGAAACGGTCCGTATACACCATGCAACCAGTGTCCGAGCGCGTACAGCAATCTGACGTCCTCCCCAAAATATCAACGAATCATCAGGCTTTCGTGCTGGCGCCGCCGACACCGTTACGTTTGGCAGCTGCCGCTTCCTTGGCTGCCGCAGCTGCGGTCGCTTTACCGGATAGCGCAATATCAGATTTCGAATCAGCCTTTATCTCTGACTCGCCCACGTTGCGCTTGATTGCGTGTGCCGCAAGGACTTCCTGTTCGATCTTGTTCAGCAACTCAGGACGCTCTCCAAGGTATTCCTTGGCATTTTCACGGCCCTGTCCCAGGCGTTCTTCCTTGTAGGAGAACCACGTCCCGCTCTTGGCGACGATTTCCTTGGCCACAGCCAAATCAAGAATATCGCCGGTGCGGGAAATGCCCTTGCCGAACATCACATCGAACTCAGCCTGGCGGAAAGGGGCCGCAACCTTGTTCTTCACTACTTTAACACGAGTCCGGTTCCCAATGACCTCTTCCTCAGAAGCCTTGATGGACGCAATGCGACGAATGTCCAACCGGATGCTCGAGTAGAACTTGAGGGCGTTGCCACCAGTGGTGGTTTCTGGACTACCGAACATCACACCGATCTTCATCCGGATCTGGTTGATGAAAATAACGGTACAATTGGACCGCGAAACACTACCGGTCAATTTGCGCAGGGCCTGCGACATGAGGCGGGCCTGGAGGCCCACATGGGTATCCCCCATCTCGCCTTCAATTTCAGCTTTCGGCGTCAGGGCGGCAACCGAGTCGATCACCACGACATCCACGGCGCCGCTGCGAACCAGCATATCGACGATTTCAAGCGCCTGCTCGCCAGTATCTGGCTGCGAGACAAGAAGCTCTTCAATGTTAACGCCAATGCGCTTGGCATAATTGGTATCGAGTGCGTGCTCGGCGTCCACAAAGGCTGCCGTGCCGCCCTTGCGCTGTGCTTCCGACACGATGTGCAGCGTAAGGGTGGTCTTTCCGCTGGACTCCGGTCCGTAAATTTCGATGATGCGTCCACGCGGGATGCCGCCAACCCCAAGGGCGATGTCGAGGGACAAGGCACCAGTGGAAATGACTTCTACCGGCTCTGCTTCCTTGCCGTCTTTGCCAAGGCGCATGATGGCACCTTTGCCGAATTGCTTTTCGATTGCGATCACAGCTTGATCGATCGCCTTGCCCTTGTTGAATTCACCGGTCGTATTTTGCATCTTGGTACTCCTGATGTCGCAAACGTCTAGATATGTCTTAGCGTCGCCGTCCCCATGGCTTCCACCGGCATTTGATATCCCCCGAGTCCCACACCCGCTCTTGGAGCCTCACTCTTGGAGCCCCACTCTCGAAATCGCCCTTGGTTGTTGCCAAGAATGATAAACTCGAGGGCGCAGCCGTGGGATTTCTGAAATCACTACCGGTTTTTGAAAACGAGAAGACCTGTTTAATGGATCACCCACAGGGAAACCCTTGTCAATGAAACAAATTCTGTTCATCAAAGCCGGGCTTTGCACTTTTTTCTTGCTCTTTGCGGGAGCCTTGTCAGCCAAAGCCCAAACGGCGCCGGACACCCCGGCGACACCCGCCGCGAAAACCTTGCCGCAGAATGTTCCCAGCGCATTGGTTTCGGAATGGCGCCTGTTTGGCGTGGATCCCGATATGGCTCGCCAGATTCGCGGGCGCCTGAACCAATCAAGAAATATTCTGATTAAAAAATGGGCAGACGGCGGCTCTTTGGAAACTTTTGCAAACAAAAGCCCGCGCAAAGTGCCACCGCTGCTGAAACAGTTTGCCGCCACACTGGCTGTGTCCGCTGACTCGAAACCCGCCGCAGTAGGGGCCTCAGTCGTCTATGAACCAGTCATTTGCCGACTCGGAGACCGTTACGTCATCCACCTCGGCGCCGCCGACACCGTCCTTGGAACCCTGCGCAGCGCCGCACACACCAGCATTGACTCCAAACAGTTTGAAGCCGACGCCCGGGATCCCAATCGCGCAAAAAATATCGAAGAAATAATGACCAGCCTCGCCGCACGCATCGTCATAACCGGCGACGGCAAAACGCAAGACAACAGTGCACTCCACATCGGAATGGCGCTGGCCAAAGAACACACCCGGCGCGACGAAGGATCAGCCTTCTGCGCCCTGGCGCTCCTGGGACAAAATCTGGCAGAACAAAAATTCACCGTGGTCCGCCCATGGGGCAGCGAGACACTGGGCAAAATCCGAAACAGCCTGGGCCTGCCCTCAACCCTGCGTCGCCCCACACGAACCCTGGTCTTCCTGTGGGACCTTCCACGCACAACCGCCAAACCCCAAAATCCAATGAAACTGAAGGCCACGATCAATATCGCCGAGTCGGTCCTTGGGCAGCCACTACCTAAAATTCCTGAGACGGTTTGGAGCGGACAAATTGCAACGGACGGTCAAATTAGCCTTACAGCCGCCAACACTTCCATGCTGGATTTTTTGACCCGTGAACGCAATGCATTGAGCCTGGCCGAGGCGCCGCAAGTCGCCAAAATAAATCGCGCGTGGGTCTATTTGGACAAAGGCCGCGCCTATGGCCTTGAGGTGGACGATCGTCTCGTGATCAGCGGCGGTCCAGTCAATTATAATGCGGCAATCAAAGGCCACGTTGTCGGTTTTTTCGGACCCGATAAACAAATCACATCACCGCGCGGGTTTCCCGTCAACGAGGGGGCCATCGTTTACATTCGTAAAGGCCAGGGAGATACCAAGGTCGGTCAAACTTTCGTCTATGACGAAACCGTCTTTCCGACCAACTACCCTGCCAGCGGCAAGTGAACTTTCAGGGTTCGATCTTGTTGTTCACCAGAACGAGCCGATGCGGATGGGTAAAGTAAAAAACACTGCCCTCCCCCGGCACCGAGGTCACCCAGATTTTTCCTCCCGCCAATTCAACGGACTTTTTACAGTACGCCAGACCGATGCCGGTACCAGGATACTGATCTGCAGAATGCAGACGTGTAAACATGCCAAAAATGCGATCTGCAAATTTGGGATCGATGCCAATCCCGTTGTCCCTGACAAAAAACTGGTAGTGATCGACAAAATCAACATAGCCGACGGAAATAACCGGCGTGCGTTCCTTGCTCCGATAGGTCAGGGCATTACGGATCAGATTTGCAAAAATACATTCAAGCTGGCTTGGAATTCCCCTCACCACGGGCAACAGATTCACATGGACCTCAGCCGACGCAGCAGCAATATCTTTTGCGAGAACCCCTAAAACGTTTGAAACCGTCCGATTGAGATCTACAGCCTCAACTTGAACAGAGGAGGAGTTGAGGCGGGAAAGCTCTAAAATGTCTTGGATAAGATCGAGGGCTTTTTTGGCATTAAGCCTGATGAATCCTATTTCTTGATCAATTTCAATACTTCTAGGTACTGGAATCCCAGCATCCAACACGTCCAGCCAGCTGCTGATCGCCGCAATCGGAGATCGCAAATCATGTGCAGCCACTCCGGCGAAGTTTTCAAGCTCGTTATTTGAGCGCCTGAGTTGTTCTTGAAGATTTTGAATCCGGGAAACATCGACCGTGGAACTAAGTAGGGCCGTAACGATACCACCGTCATCAATCTTGAACGGGGTACTTTTTGTCATAACATGGATCAAATCACCATTTTTACGCCGCATCCGGTACGTGACTTCCGAAAATTCCCCGAAGCGAAGCCGGCGGGTGGCATCACGATGGGCCTGAAACAATGAGACATCTTCGGGATGCATCAGATTTTCCATACCTGAATCCATCCCCAAAACTTCCTCCGGACTATATCCCAAAAAATCAATAATCGCTGGACTGACAAAAACTAGCTTTTTCAATTCAAAGTTAAAAACACTCAGAACGGCCGATGACACATCCATCATTTTTTTTAAAAAAAGCCTGTTATCAATCAACACCTTCGTGCTTCTTCGGCTGACACCAAGGCTTGCCAACACCGCCCACGCCCCAACAACGCCAAACAACATAAAAATCGACGAAAATCGGAGCAAAGACTTCTGTAAATCTTGTTGAACGGCATCTACAGATTGGGTTACTTCAAGTATCCCCCTGATATCCCCTGCCTTCCAGTCGCGTTTTGGGCTCTCCGGATGACTGTTATGACAACGGACGCAACTAGGCTGTAAAACGTCCGTCCGGGCATAGCGCAAAACGGATAGCCCATTGGCTGTCTCAAACCGATAAAACGACGCCCCTTTACCGCTTTCAATAAACGCCATGGCCTCCTTCTGAAAGTCATCCAACACCCGCCCACGCCTCCTCTGAAACGGAAAACTGCTGTAGATGAAGATCTGCGGATCATTATCGCCCAAACTCATCCGGCGGCCAATTTCTATCGTGAAATTCACAGGCAAAGGAATCGTGTTTTCGCGCCCTTCAAAATCATTCGATACATTGATCTGGTGGTTAATTACCTTTTCAACAACCTCGTCTGCATAGGTTTCCCGAACCGCCTCCAGAGTATCGGCCAGACCGGAAACGGAGGTTAGGGCAACCTCCTCCATCAAATTTCGGGCCATCCTCCAAACAAAGAATGCAGTAAATAAGACGTATGAAAAAAAGACCACAGTCAGAAGAGAAATCGCATGCGCATTTATAATGTTCTTTGTTTTGACTAGCGCATTCTTCACGCTCAGCCACCATCTGACATTGTGTGAAAACGGCTAGTCAGCTTGGACCGGGTGCCATCAAATTCCTCACCAAGCTGAACGAGAGCCACGTTTCCAAAAAATTCTGACAAATGCTGGATGATGTAATCTGCTTTGAGTTCGAGGCGCTTGAGATGAGTCCGTAGCTGCCGTGCCGCCAGAATCTTCATTGACTCGTTCGTTAGCGGCCCTGACTCCTTCAGTTTGATCGCGGCTTCAACGACGTCATGAACTTCGTATCCACAACTCAAAAGCAAAGCCTCCAAACGTTTCTGACCATTCCTCTCCGCGATCTTCAAAATACTGGCATGCGCTGCATCGTAGCCAGTTACCTCTGCAAGGAGTTCATCCAGCCAATAGTCAGCCCGGCCCGTGTCCTCATCGAGGAGATGGCGGGCACATGACTGCAACGCGCTGATGCTTTGCGCGATCGCCATCTGCAATCTCATCAACACGCCTCCCAGATGTGGGATCAGCCAATTCCAATCACTGAAACTAACAGCAATATTTATGCCCTTGATTGTGCTCATCACAAGAAAAACGGACTGATTGGCTCAGATCATGCAAAAGGATTTTCACGTCCATGGAGATTGTTTCGACCACAGGCGGCGTTGAAGGGAGTCGGGACTGGCAAGTTTTTGATCAGGGATTACTGCTCTAAGAAATCAAGATCCCGGTGAAACGACTCCTCAAGACGCCAAAGTGCAATGGCTGCAAGCGCGCAGCACACGGCACCAACCATGCCGGCTGCAACAATGCGTCCATAATCTCCGGATAAAAATTTGAAAGACGACGTAATCAAGACCACAGCGCCGCGCACAAAATTAGGCACGGTGGTCGCAACCGTCGCGCGCAGGTTGGTCCCGAACTGTTCCGCTGCAATGGTCACAAACATCGCCCAATAACCAACGGCCGTCCCGAGGAGCAGGCAAACGCCGTAGTAGTAGGAGGGATCCTGGTTGCGCGAGGATAAATACAAGATCACACACAAAACCGTCGCAGCGAGAAACCCACCAACCGCCCGTTTACGACTTTGGAGCCATTGGCTGACAAGTCCACTGGAGATGTCGCCAATCACAAGGCCGCCGTAGGCAAACATGATGGCAAAGCCCGGAGATACTGGACCAGTTGCACCAAGATCAGCACAAATCTCCCTGGAGAACGTCACGAGAATACCGATCACAAACCAAATCGGCAAACCGATCAAGATGCACTTGATGTAACGCGCCATCCGCGCCGGACTGCGCAGCAGAATCATCAAGTCGCCGCGAACAACACTTGCCTTGCCTTTCATACTTTCAAACATCCCGGAATCAAACATCCGCAGCCGGGCGACGAGCAACATCAGCCCAAGGACCCCACCGATGACATAAGCCAGTTGCCAGGAAAAAAATTCACCAATGAGGCCCGCTGTGATCGCACCAGAGACGCCGATACCCGCAACCATTGAGGTGCCAAGGCCCCGGCGTTCTTTTGGCAAGGTTTCTGCCACCAAAGTTATCGCAGCTCCAAGCTCACCCGCCAGACCCACGCCGGCGATGAACCGCAGCCAGGCGTAAGCCTCAACGGGATCCTCAATGTGCATCCAGCCGATAACCCCATTGGCAATGTTGGCCAGGGAGTACATCAGGATCGATCCAAAGAGAACCGAGACTCGCCCTCTCTTATCGCCGAGTATTCCCCACAAAATGCCACCAATTAGCATCCCGCCCATCTGCATGTTGAGCAGACGAATTCCAACCGTCTCCAGCTGATCGGAGGCCACACCGAGGTACTTCAAACTGGGGACGCGCACGATACTGAACAGGACAAGATCGTAGATGTCGACAAAGTAGCCGAGGGCACCAATGACCACGGTTGTGGTCAGGACAGAGCGTAAACCATGTTTCACGCTTGATACTCCAGCGGAAGGGCGATTACATTATGGATAACTGTTTGTCTATTACCAGAAATTAGCCTGAAGAGTCACCCGGGGAGTCGTTGCCAAATGGAATTCCTGCTGCAAATTGCTGATTGGTTCCTGCACCTCGATGTCTACCTCAATGAACTCGTGATCACCATGGGGCCATGGCTTTATCTGCTACTTTTCGCGATTGTGTTCTGTGAAACGGGACTCGTTGTGACCCCGTTCTTGCCCGGGGATTCTCTTCTTTTTGCCGTTGGCGCATTGGCCGCGTTGCCCACATCGCCCCTGCAGATTGTGCCCCTGTTCTTTCTTCTTACCATCGCGGGGATTTTAGGCGATGCGACCAACTACACCATTGGAAAGTATCTTGGACCAAAAGTATTCAGCCGCGACGATTCATGGTTGTTGCGCAAGGATCACTTGAAGAAAACCCAAGCATTTTATGAAAGGCACGGAGGAAAAACCATCATCCTCGCACGCTTCATGCCGATCGTCCGGACCTTTGCTCCGTTTGTAGCGGGTATCGGCGCCATGGAATACCGGCGCTTTGCAATCTTCAATGTGACGGGCGCCATCCTTTGGGTTGGAAGTTTCCTGGTTGCTGGATATTTTCTGGGCAACATTCCGGCGGTTCAGCGCAATTTTCACATCATCATTGTGGCCATCATCGTCATCTCGGTCCTGCCCGGGTTGGTTGAATGGCTTCGCTCTAGAAGGCCGTCCAAACCCCAGACGATGATGTCACTATGACTGAAAATACGAATCACAAGATCACCCTGCGAAATGGGCCCAGCACGGCCACCATCCTGCCTGGGGCCGGCGCAACGCTGGCGAGCCTTGAAGTCGCAGGAAAACCGGTCCTGTTGCCTTTGCCCGGGGCGGTTGCGCCGGGGGCTTGGCCAGCCGGGGGAATGCCGGTCTGCTTTCCCTTCGCAGGTCGCGTCTGGCACGAGGGAAAGCTTGGTTCCTACGTTCCGGGATCAATGCGAGAAAACCAGCAGGAAAACCATCGAGCAAAAACCCACGACATGCCACTGCACGGCTTTGGATTCAGTTCACCCTGGAAGGTGGAATCCCACAGCGAGTCCGAGGCCACACTAACCCTCAAGGACTCCATTGAGACACAAAAGTTGTTTCCATGGCGCTTCACAGTGCAATTGAAATATTCCCTTCAACCAACGGGGATTGAAACTCGCCTGAACATTCGCTGCGACGAGATTTTGTCCGGAGCCGATGGCGCATCCATGCCCGTCGCTCCTGGATTTCACCCCTATTTCGCGGCACGCCATCCGGTGGACCATTGCGAAGGGTATTTTTCCTTTGCCTATGATCACCTGGAGGTTCCGGCCCTGGAGGCAATCGCCGTGACGAGCGAGGGAAACGCTGGCCCAAAAAAACGGGCCACGGATTTGCTGCCGCATGGACCGGGAGGCATAAAAGCCCCGCTTCATGACGAGAAGATTCACAATCTTATTTTTTCGGGTTTATCAGGCCGCAAGATAGCCCTCGGCCAGATCCAACTTTCGTGGACCAAGGAATCACCGTGGCGGCACATCGTCTGCTGGGCCAAGCCCGAGAAGCACTTCTTCTGCGTCGAGCCGTGGTACGGATTGCCCGACGCCGTCCACCGCAAGGATGGCGTGATGGAATTGAAGGAAGGCGACTCCTGCGTCTTTGCTGTAGCGATTGATGTGACAGGCGCAGCCATGTAGAGCAGTTTAAAATTAATTTCCGGCAAGCTCTCCAAACGGGACTGCCGACTTGTTTAGAAGATCCCATACGCGGCTAAATGCAGCGGTGATTGCCTGATCGTGGATCACGTAAAACTGTTCTGTATTCCGGCCTGCAAGAGACGACGCGGTAAAATTTCCCGATCCCGTCCACAATTCATGGCCGTCGACAATGATGAATTTATTGTGGTGGAGCTGGCTGGTTGCCTCGTTGGTATCCACCGAACGAAGGATCACTGGCGACGTCAGTAACTTCTGAACGGCATCGATATCATCCGAACCGACTTTTAAATGCTGCCAACCCGGCAAACGCCGGAAGGCCATCTCGGTGTTGTCATCGAGTAGGATTTCAACCTTCACGCCACGCCGCGCGGCCGCGATGAGTTCTTCCACCAGGCCAGAGTGTGCCGTGCGCGAGGCTGTGAAAATGTGTGCCGCGACTTTTACCGACTCGCGGGATCCTGCAATCAGCGCCAAAAGTGAATCAATCGCCTTTGGTGCTGGCTTCGTCGCCGGCATCGGAATGAATTCGATGGGCGCCGCGCGAGCCTCTGAAGAAGTCCCACTCATAGCCTGCGCATTGGCAAGGCAGGTGCGATGGACTTCGTGGAACTCAGGACGATTTTCCGCGAGAAGCGGCAATGCTTTCACGTAACACCAATTACCGCGTAAAACCGGATTGCTGGCAGGTCCGTTCATGATGAGCCAGTTTTCCAGATGCATACCGACCCCATTGTGGGACAGGTTTGCGCTCGAAACCGTCACCAGAATTTTGGCTTTTATGTCTGGCATGGACGGGTCAAATGGATCGAGGGATTCTGATGCCAAAAAAATCTTGGCATGATGGATCCCGCCTTGCCCGCCAAGTTTAACGACCCGCAGATTGGGGATCGTTGCGGCACATTCAAAGATTTTCTTGTAGCCATTGGATCCAGCACCGCGTGGCACCGGCCAGTCTTGCAGAATCGCCGATACTTTCAATTGGCGGGAAGCAGCCTGTTCACACAAGGCATCGGCCACACGAGGGCTGCCGAAAGCATAATAAGAAATCGCGACAAAACGTATGCGCGGAGAACGGATCAAATCGACCATAGTGTCTTCAATGGCCATGTCGGAAAGGATTCCAGGGCGATCGGATTCATCGCACCATGTCGCTGGTTTTCCCGGATGTCGACAGCCGCCACCGTTGGCCCTTAATTCCCACGCCAGATCACCGACGACTCCTTCACCAAACACGCCCCGCGATCCAGCCACAGCAGGTCCGTTGGCCAGCGCAACCGGCGATCCCGGCATGGGCATGAAGATAGATGCGTTCAGGGCCAGAAGAGCTACAACGATTTTAGGTAGGATATTTGTTTTCATCCGCCAACAGATAGTCGAGCGTTGGTAGCGACACAAGGGTCAAATTTCAGCAGTTTCAGATTGATTTCAATCAGGGAGCAGGCTTTCAACGCGCCGCCGTAAGGCCCATTATTTATTGAATTTAATTCCGTCAACTGGAGCCCGCCTCAAGATTCCAACACGCCCAGCCGATGGCCCCAACATGAAGCCCTTGCGTTATCCATTGTTTTTTCTCATCTGCCTCACAGCAGTCTCATGCTCACGTGAGACGCCGCTTAGTGGGACAACGGATGTCAAAAAAATCGAAAGAGAATCAAGCAACGATCTACCCGAACCAGGAGATGCAGTGATGCAACCTGGAACGGCTCCACACCCGATTGCGCCCGGAGCTTTGCGGGTGTCGTCGTTTGGTCAAACCATTACCGTACCCATGAATCGGGGACCGCAGCCTGAGCGATTCTGGCTTTGGATGAATCAGAACGGCCTGACGTCCCCAATGTTTTTTGAACTTCAATCAACAATCCGGTGAGGCAGGTTCTTATGTGTCGAAAATCATTTCAATTCATAAACCGGACGCTGATGGTTGCAGGAGTGCTTAGCTTTGCGCAAGCCGGTTTTGCGCAGAGTCAAAGTTTCAGCTACGGCGGGAGAATGGTGGACGATCTAGGCAATGCGGTGGTTGGGCCAGTGGATGTCACCCTCCATTTTTTTAGTGACCCAGCGCAGCCAGAGATTTTCAACGTGGTCGCACCTCAGGTTGCTCTGACGGATGGAATGTTCAACGTGGCAGTCACCCTTAGTCCGGCCCAGGTCGGGCAACTGCAGTTGGCTCCGTCGCTTTGGATCCAAGTTCAGGCCGTAAATACATCTAATTCATTCAATAAAACTTACCCGATGCAAATCGTGGCGAGCGTCCCGCGCGCGCTCTCCGTCCCGGTGGACAACGTAACTTTGAAGTACGTCGGAGGCGTGTTGACTTCCGTATCCTCTGCTGGTCCGGCGGGGCCAGCGGGCGCAACCGGCGCAACAGGCCCCACGGGACTGCCCGGTCCAGCGGGCGCAACCGGCGCGATTGGACCTGCGGGACCTCGTGGAGTTTCTGGGTATGAGGTCGCTAGCAGCGAATCTCATCAGGAGTCGCCTGGGCGATGCGGCCGCGTCGAAACTGATCCTCAAATTACAGCCCGGGTTCTCTGCCCAGCTGGCAAGGTCGCCGTTGGCGGTGGAGGCCAATGTCAGATCGGGGGAGGGTTTACGCTGGATTCCTATCCAATAATCAGCACAACCACGGGAAAGGCAATTGGCTGGGAAGTCCACTGCTGCACCGCGCCGGGGTCAAGAAATCCAGCTTGGGTGATTTGCGTCTCTGCAAACTAGGCGGAAGAAAGGATCCTTCGCATTCGCTCAGGATGACGGGTCAAGAAAGGATCCTTCGCTAACGCTCAGGATGACGGAGCGGCTCAGGATGACGGGGGAGGGTTCAGGATGACGAATCAAAGGAAGACCTTGAACATCGACAAGACTTTAACGCGCATTTTTTCCAAATCCGTGCCGACGTTATAGTTGGCGATTTCTTGCGGCGTCACGATGGACGAATATCCGGGAGCTACGTCTTTGTTGAATTGTTCGATGAGACGAGCCACCAGCAACCGGTCATCGGTTTCCACCACCACCTCGTTATTGAAGACCTGGCTGCGCGGATCAAGGTTGTAAGATCCCACAAAAGCCATCTGGCGATCGACCAGCGTGTATTTGGCGTGCAATGTCGAGTAGCCGTTGTGAAATTCGGCGTCCCCGCCCCATTCGTATATTTCAATAGGAACACTCTGGCTCCCTCCGCGCGCGGTGGACGTTTCGGTCATCAAAGTCTTGTAGAACATCCGGCCGACTTCCTGCACAGAAGGAGTATCCCCGGCGTCCTTGGAATTGGTCAGGATCTGAATCCGAACCCCACGGCGTGCGGCGACGACCAATGCGTCCACCATTAATTTTGAGGGAATAAAATACGGATTGACGAGAATCACTTCCTTGCGAGACTGACCAAGTGCAGCCAAAAGCCGCTGCTCCACGTTAAATTCTTTTTTGAGCGGACTGTGATGGATCATCCGGGCATTTGCCCGGCTCCATTCCAGCGGCACCACCCGCGTAGCCGCAGCGGCCACCTGCTGCATCGCCCCAGGATCAAGATTGATCCCGGCAGCACGATCGTCACCGAACACGCCACGGGCTCCAGACACGACATTTTCGATGGTGTCTGAAAAAGAACTGTTTTTGTTAAACTCGGTGATGTCGGCCAGGTTCTCGTCAAACACTTTTGCCATGTCTGCGACAATGCCGTCCCCACGGACAAGGATGTCCTGATCACGCCACTTCAACTCACCAGGAGCTGCAACAACGTTGTAGTACTCGTTGGCGATATTTGTACCGCCCATCATAACCACGCCGCGACCAGAGACTTCGCCATCTACGACCATGATTTTTTCATGGTAGCGATGGTTTTTGCGGTCTGCATAATCATACAAGTTGCCCGGTGAACCGGACTGGCCATTAAAGATGTTCCGGAACATTCCGGCATTATTGCCAATCTGCATCCAAACGGGACGGTAGCCATGGACTTTGACGCCGTGGCTGGTCAAATACAAAAAAAGATTTTGCGCACCCTTGAACGGAATATTGGAATCGTCAACGAGGAGTGACACTTGAACGCCGCGACCAACGAGCTCAATCAACTTGTTGGCGAAGGCCTGACCCGTCTCATCGCCCTTCATGATGAAGGTTTGCAGGCGGACTGATTTTTGCGCAAAGTCCAACAACGACATCCGCGTTGTCAAACTATCGATCCCAGGAATAATGTGAGCCACTTCCGTTTCGTGCCACTTGCCCAGGCCGTCAGCCGCAAGGGGCGCAGGAGCCAATTGCCAGGGATTGTAAAGCGCCTCAAGGGCTGCAATGGCTTGAGCCACAGGATCAAGAGGCATCATTTCCGACAAGGTTGGGACTTGGCTTGAATCCCCCGTGGTTCGGACAGGTTCAGGCCTGGTGCAAGCCGCCACCGAACAAACCAAGGCAAACTTCAGATGCAGCAGCAATCTCAAATTCGTCTTTTGCATGCGCTTGGCGCTATTAGCTTTCATGGCTTTCACTCAAGCCCGTGCCACGAAAGGTCTTCGATCGAATTTGAAGGAAGGGCATCCACATCGGCCTGAACTTCCTTACGCATTTGACGCATCAGTTTTGCCTGTTCGGCTGCGGTTTTAGCATGCCGACCG
>Ga0214919_10002591_pt1 | contig 28242 bp, 23 predicted proteins | sample LL1503_MetaG_FD_177994 | JGI IMG/M metagenome (GOLD analysis project Ga0214919, IMG submission 177994) | Freshwater microbial communities from Lake Lanier, Atlanta, Georgia, United States - LL-1503 | ecosystem: Environmental > Aquatic > Freshwater > Lake | place: USA: Georgia | collected... | reverse complement strand
CGCTCGAACCACATTCCGGTATTCGGAAACATGACGATGGCAAGAACAACCCACGGATTCTGACGGCAGTACTTGAACCAGAACAGTTGGGGTGCGGCTACGTTGCAGGTGATCATGGCCCAATACGCCCACCAGTAAGGTCCGAACGCACGGTTCGTAAAAGCATAGATCTCGAATGGGTTTCCACTATACCAGGCGATGAAAAACTCCATCGAGTAGGCGTATCCAACGAGAGATCCTGTAAGAAGAATGATTTTGCACATATTGTCGATGTGCTTGTCTGTCACAAGATCATGAAGCTTGTAGATCTCACGAAAGGGAATCAGGAGTGTGAGAACCATGGCAAAACCACCAAAGATTGCTCCCGCCACGAAGTAGGGAGGGAAGATCGTCGTATGCCAACCAGGGACGATCGATGTAGCGAAATCGAACGACACAACACTATGGACAGAGAGCACGAGCGGAGTCGAAATGCCTGCTAAAATTAGGTAAGTCTTTTCGTAGTGAGTCCAGTGGCGATTGGATCCACGCCAACCTAGTGCAAGAAGGCCATAGGCCATTTGACGAAGGCGGGTAGTGGCTCGATCGCGAAGAGATGCAAGGTCGGGAATGAGGCCGAGATACCAAAAAATGAGAGAAACCGTGAAGTAGGTAGACACCGCAAATACGTCCCATAAAAGTGGGCTTCGGAAGTTTTGCCAGATCGCATTTGCATTCGGGACAGGGGCCAGAAACCATGCCATCCAGACACGACCTACGTGGAAGGCTGGAAAGATACCTGCGCAGATAACGGCAAAAATTGTCATCGCTTCGGCGGAGCGGTTGATGGAGGTGCGCCATTTCTGGCGGGTCAGAAAGAGAATGGCGGAAATAAGAGTTCCTGCATGGCCAATTCCAATCCAGAAAACGAAGTTTGTAATATCCCAAGCCCAGCAAACCGGAACGTTGAGTCCCCACACGCCGACCCCTGTGGAGACAAGATAGGTCAGCATTGCTGGAACCAGGGTGGCCATTGCTCCGAAAGTAAGGGTCAGAATCCACCACCACTTGGGAGCTCGCTCTTCGACAATTTGGCAAACGTGCTGAGTGATCCAAGAAAGCGGTCGATGGTTGGATACAAGAGGACGCCTTTCTAGGTAATCGGCAGCTTTTGCAAAGGCCGCTTGGGCTGATGAGTCGGACGATCTCATTTGTGTCCTCCTTCGCTCTTATGGGATGAGGATTCCTGGTTGGTGTGAGTTGTTTCCTCATGTGACTCCCCGTGACCGTGGGAGGTGTTGTAGGAGGTTTTTGCTCCAGGCATGGCAGGATTCGGATTTCGTATCCGCCCTAAGTAGGTAAGGCGGGGGCGAACATTTAGGTAATCAAGGAGTGAGTAGTTTTGCGGAAGGGCGCGTTGCTGTGTGACTTCAGAGGATTCGTCCAAAAGGTCTCCAAAGACGATTGCTTCAGCTGGACAAGCCTGTTGGCAGGCGGTTTTCAGCGAACCTTTTGGGATTTTTAAATCGGCCGAGTCGCGGGCACGCACCCGTGCGGTAATCTTTGCATCCTCAATCCTCTGAACGCAAAAGGTGCATTTCTCCATCACCCCTCTCATACGGACTGTCACGTTGGGATTCTTCTGGAGCTTAATCGTCTCCTCCGTTCCCTTCGGTGCTAGTGGACCCCAGTAGAGCTTGTCTAAAGCCCTTTGATTGTAATCAAAGAAGTTGAACCGACGGACTTTGTACGGACAGTTGTTCGCGCAGTAACGAGTTCCAATGCAGCGATTGTAAGCCATCACGTTGAGGCCTTCCTCGTTGTGGACAGTCGCGTTCACGGGGCAAACCGTTTCACAGGGGGCATTTTCGCACTGCATGCATGCGATGGGTTGTGACACGGATTCGGGGGCATCGGGTTCGCCTGTAAAGTAACGATCCACACGGATCCAGTGCATTTCTCGACCTTTCATTACCTGATCTTTTCCAACGATGGGAATATTGTTCTCTGCCGTGCAGGCGGTGACGCACGCATTGCATCCTGTGCAGGTAGATAGATCGACCACCATGGCCCACTGATGTTGGCCATCGAGTTTTGGATTCGGGTAGAAACTCTGATTCTTTGGGATGTGAGCGTCCATCCCGACCGTCTTGACCCATGCGGGATTTTTTTGAAATTCTGATACGGTAGCTTCACGAACGAGATCCCGACCTTCCATAACCTGATGCTCTTGTGTAACTGCGAGCTCGCGGGTTTTGCCTGCCTTTTTGAGTTGGAGACCGACCCCGTGGTAGTCAGTCATCGAAGTGCGAAGAGAGTAGGCATTGAAGCCAACTCCTTTTGCGACGGATCCTAATTCTTCCTGCCCATATCCTAAGGGTAGGCTGACAGAGAAATTCGCATGCCCAGGAACGATGAGCGCAGCGGCTTCGACCGAGCGTCCTCCAAGAGTCGCTTGGACGACATCCGCCACGAGAATCCCTTTAATGACTTCATTCTTAAGCCCAAGGGACTTGGCCGTATCTTGGGACATGAGAATCGCGTTGTCCCAAGTCAGTTTTGTCATGGGATCGGGCCACTCTTGCATCCAACCGTTGTTCGCGTATCGACCATCGTCCACTGCGCCCGATTGGATGAAGTTATACTCAAGGGAGGTGGTGTCCTCAGCAGGGCTATTTTCTATCTTCGAAAGAAGACCTGCCACTGAGTTAAGGTTTGGAGTGCGGGGGGCAAGTGTGAGGCTGGAAGCGGGGAGAAAGCCTTCCCTTACGAAATCATTCCAAGCCTGATCGAGCTTTTCACCCGACAGATTCGTGCGTTGTACAAATGTGTCCCGAATCAATCCAGGCCCAATGGGTTTGGGTTGTCCGAGGAGTTTCGAGAGAAGGTCGAGTTGGCTCTGGCCGTCCCATAGAGGCTGGATCATCGGCTGAATCGAAAGGTAAGAGCCGTCTGAAGCGAGTGCGTCCCCCCAAGACTCGAGATAGTGAGTACCTGGAATCGACCATGTGGACTGCTTCGATGTGGCGTTTGGAAGGTGAGCTAAGTGAATTGTGTTTGGGACGGAAGATTGAAGTGTGGGCCAGTTCAGGTCCGCAGGTGCGTTGTAAATTGGATCTCCTCCTAAGATGATGAGGGTGCGAATCGTGCCGCTTCTGATCTTACCGGCCAGCTGATTGATGTTTGAGGAGGGGATAGATCGACGAGGTTGGATAATGAGAGTGGAACCAACTGATCCGAGCGCGGCATTCAAAGCTAGAGCGAGAGCTTGCAGAGAAACGGGGAGGCGGCGTCCCACAAGAATGAGTGACTGCTTTCCATGGGCAACGAGGTCAGCTGCGCACTCGCGAATCCATGCAGGGTCCACACCTTCAGGAAGAGCGAGATCGGGAGATTGGCTAAGAAGAGTATTTAGATCAGCACTGGGCTTTGCTGTGCGAATTTGTCGGGCGAGTTCCAGAAGGAATGGGCCCACCGAACCTGACCGGAGGCGAAGTCGATGATCCGCCATGGTTCCCGTGAGGGAGAAGCGCGGCTCCACAACATAGAGGCGGTTTGTGGAGTCGCCGGGCTTGCGGGTTCGACGACCAGCAGCAAAACCACGCGTATCCGAAATATCGCCCTCGTCTGAACCAAGAAAATCACAATCCAAAGAGAGAATTGTCGAGGCAGCAGATAGGTTAGTTCGAAATTCGGTGTTATCGCCAAAGACCAGTGAGGAGGCCTCGAGATCTCTTCCAGGTGCTAAAGGTTCGTACGTTGCCCAAGTCGATTGAGGGAACAGCTTTTGAAGTTCAGCGCGAAGGCGATCTCGTGTGGGAGAGAGAAGTTCATCTGCGAGAATCGCCAATGAGGATCCTGCCGTGGAGCTGGATTCTTCACGAATCCTCGCAATCTCTGCATCCCAATCCGAAGGGGAAATCTTTTTTCCAGATCGAGTTGGATGTTGGCGACGAGACGGATCGTAAAGATCAAGGATGGAGGCCTGTGAGAAATTATCGCTTGCGCCGAGGCTGATCGGGTGAAGAGGATTTCCCTCCATCTTAATGGGTCGACCATCGAATGTGGTTGCGAGCAGGGGAACTGCACCACGACGTCGCGGTTGAGCAGTCGCGAAAGACATTTTTTTGCCCGGGATAACCCATTCAGGGGATTGAGTGAAGGGAACAAGGTGGGCTTCGGGACGGCGGCAACCTGAGAGACTGAGTCCGGCCAAAGCAAGCGAGGCGCCCATCAAACGCAAAAAGTTTCTACGGGAAAGAGGGTCATTTTCCCACTCCGCTGCCCCCGCGGGAAATTCCCGATGAAGCCACTCTTCAAAGTCAGGAGTTCGAGAGTATTCGCCCAGGCTACGCCAGTACGTGCGGCCGTTCGGAGATGGCGATGGATGAGTGAGTGTGCGTTTCATGTTATTATCGATGGCAACCGCTGCAACTCACGGGCGGTTTCACATTCCACTCCTTAACGAATTTTTCTCCGATCTCTCGTTGGGTGGTCCCAGTCGGAGGCTCCCAGTCTAAATTTGTGATTTGATTCAGAGGACGCAGATGATTTTCTGGGGCGCGGTGGCATTCCAGGCACCAACCCATACTGTGTGGTTTCGCATGGTAGACCACTTCCATGTGATTCACATGACCGTGACAAGCCACGCAACTGACGCCTCGGTTCACGTGAACTGCATGGTTGAAATAAACATAATCGGGGGCTTTATGAATCCGAACCCAAGGAACAGGATTTCCGGTTTTCCATGAATCCCGAACCACACTGAGTTTCGGGCTTTGCGATTTAATTTGGGTATGACAGTTCATGCAGGTTTGGGTTCCGGGAACATTCGAGTGGGAGGATTTTTCGACGCCCGTATGGCAGTAGCGACAATCCATCCCGAGCTGGTTGACGTGAAGAGAGTGATCAAAAGCAGCTGGTTGAGTGGGTTGGTACCCCACACGAGTGTATTTTGGAGTGAAGTAGTAGGACATGCCTGAAACAACGCTCACAGCGATAATGGTAAGGCATACAATAATCTTGATTGGCAACCAGTTGCTGAAACGGGGAAATATGTTGGCCATGTTGGGTTATGAATAAAAATGCATGGGGAACATATAAATTGCTCGATAGGTGAAAATGGAGACTCTTTATGCATTCATCAAGGAAGCATTAGAAGTATTAACCAATTGGCCTTAACTATTAGAATAATTTACATAGCATTTTCCCTCTCATTTCTAACCAAAATTTAGGCAGCGTAGGAGGGGGCTCGAAAAGTGATTGGTAGGAGTTGAAATCTGTCAAATCCGTTGGAGACTCCATTCATGAGAGTGCATTTAAGAAGCTTCACAGGGGTCTTTCTAATGTCCTTGTTGGCACTGCTTTCGACCGCACGCGCTGAGGTTCGCCAGACCAGCGTCTGGTGGTTGCCCCGAAATGTGAATATGTTTGGGCACGAGATCGATTTTATCTTTTACCTGATCCTTTGGTTGACCGGGGTTACGGCGGTTGCGGTTTTTTCTGTCATGATCTACTTCCTGGTTAAATATCGTGCCCGGCCAGGGGTTCCTGCCATTCACAGTCACGGAAACAACGCGCTTGAGGTGATCTGGACCACCATTCCTGTATTCATCTTTTTGGCATTGGCCATTTATGGAAATGAGCAGTGGACCCAAATGCGATTGCGCACTCCCCCTGCGGATGCCCTGCCTGTGGCCGTCGTGGGAGAACAGTTTGGGTGGAATGTGCGATATCCTGGTCCGGATGGTAAACTTGCAAAGATGGTTGCCTCAAAAGTGGGTAAGGACAATCCCTTCGGAGTTGATCCTGCTGACCCCGATGGCATGGATGATTTCACGACTTATAACGATATTGTTTTCCCACTGAATCGTCCCGTGAGGCTTTATTTGAGCTCCAAAGATGTTATCCACGCTTTTTACGTTCCTGAGTTTCGCCTTTATCAAGACATGGTTCCTGGACGCGTGTATGACTTTGTGTGGCTGAAGGCTGAGGCGACGGGAAATTTTCAACTCGCCTGCAACCAGTTGTGTGGACAAGGCCACTATAAAATGTTCGGCAAGTTGGCTGTAGTCGAGGAGTCGGCTTATCAAGCTTGGGTCAAGAGCAAGGCTCCTGCGCCAACGGCAAATGTTGAGAAGACAGAAACAGTTCCTGTATCCCTCGTCAAAAAATAATAGGAGAGAATAGCATGAGTACAATCGCAGCAACTCACGTCGGTGCATCCCATGGTCATGAAGAGGCCACGGGATGGAAAAAGTATTTATGGTCGCTGGATCATAAAATTATCGGAATTCAGTACCTATTTACTTCATTGTTTTTTCTCCTGTTGGGTGGGGGGTTGGCACTCCTAATGCGTTGGCAGTTGGCTTTTCCATCGACCCAAGTCATGGCGAATGGGGATGTCGGAAACCCGATCGCACTTCCATTTATCAACCCGCAGTTTTACAACGCGCTATTTACTATGCATGCCACGGTGATGGTGTTTTTGGTGGTGATGCCTCTTCTCATCGGCGCCTTTGGCAATTATCTCATTCCCCTCAAAATTGGGGCAGGGGATATGGCGTTTCCCTTGATCAACGAGTTGTCCTACTGGTTCTTTGTCGCATCTGGATTCATCATGTTGGCAGGCTTTTTTGTTGCAGGAGGAGCAGCGGCGGGCGGATGGACATCCTACGCCCCCTTAAGCAGCGTCGCTGCCTACAACGGAACAAAAATGGGGCAGACCCTTTGGGCTGCTGGAATTTTTGTCAACGGTTTGGCGTCGATTATGGGCGCCTTTAACTACATCACAACGATTGTGAACATGAGGGCGCCTGGGCTGGGGTTTTTCCGGCTGCCACTCACTGTGTGGGCCTTATTCATCACGGCATTCCTACTTTTGCTAGCGGTTCCTGTTCTCTCCGCGGCTGGAGCCATGCTCATTCTTGATCTCAACTTTGGGACTAGCTTTTTTAATCCTGCTCAAGGGGGGCAGCCTTTGCTTTGGCAGCATCTCTTCTGGTTTTTCGGCCATCCTGAGGTCTACATCATGATCCTTCCTGCCATGGGCATGGCGAGCGATGTACTGAGTATCTTCAGTCGCAAGCCAGTCTTTGGTTATAAGGCAATGGTGTTTGCGATGATCGCAATCGGTTTTCTCGGATTTATTGTCTGGGGGCACCATATGTTTGTTTCGGGAATGAACCTTGTTCTTTCTGCGGCGTTTGGAGTTTCGACCATGGTGATCGCAGTTCCTTCTGCCATTAAAACATTCAACTGGTTGGGCACCCTTTGGGGCGGATCGATCCACTTCACGACAGCCATGCTTAATGCCTTGGCTTTCGTTGCCATGTTTGTGATCGGCGGGTTCTCCGGAATTTTTATGGCCTCGACCCCGGTGAATATCTTTGTTCACCACACCTACTTCATTGTGGCTCATTTTCACTACGTTCTGTTTGGCGGAAGTATTTTCGCCATTTTTGCTTCCATCTACACGTGGTATCCGAAGATGTTCGGGCGAATGTTGGATGAGACACTTGGGAAAATTCACTTCGCCTTAACGTTCGTATTTTTCAACCTCTGCTTTTTCCCGATGCATAATGTTGGGCTTGGGGGAATGATGCGCAGAATTGCAGATCCTACTGCTTACGAACACCTTCGTTCACTTCAGCCGATCAACCAGTTCATTACTTTTGCCGCGATCGGACTTGGCTTTTCCCAGCTTCTCTTTTTCTGGAATTTCTTTCGAAGCCTGAAACACGGTCAGCCTGCTGGAAAAAATCCGTGGCATGCCACAACATTGGAGTGGACGGTTGACTCTCCTCCAGGACACGGAAACTTTGCCACAACACCTAAGGTGTATCGAGGCGCATACGACTACAGTGTTCCGGGTCACCCTAGGGATTACATCATGCAGAATGAGCCAGATGCTCCCGACGCACCTGCGATCAAACCATTGACCGCAAAAGTACCGGTTGGCTAATGGAGGTCAGTTTCTGGAGTAAGGCAGCTTATCGTGCGGCCTGTTTCTTGGTTGGCGCGATACTTTTCCTTATCACCTTAGGGGGGCAAGTCACAACTCGTGTTGCGGGCATGGCAGTCCCTGATTGGCCCGGGACCTTCGGCCACAATATGTTTCTTTACCCTTGGTCTGCCATGACCCACTCATTGCACATTTTTCTCGAGCATTCCCATCGTTTAGTCGCTTCTGGGGTAGGTCTCATCACCCTGCTTGTGGCAGGACTTGTTTTTGCAACTCAGCCAAGAGGATTGGCTAGAAAACTTGCCGTCACGGCTTCTGTCCTTGTTGTTGTTCAGGGGATCCTCGGGGGGCAAAGAGTTCTTCAAGGTTCTTGGGTCTTGGGCTTGCTTCACGGATGTTTGGCGCAGGGTTATTTGCTTGTTGCGGGTAGCCTTGCTCTGGTTCTTTCTGGGTTTTGGAAAAATTGTGGACCAGGAGATGATTTGGCGAAAAGCCGAACAAAAATGGTATGGGCCATGACATTCCTTGTTTTTACCCAGACGATTTTAGGTGCCTTTATGAGGCATGAGGGTCCTGGATTTTTATCCATACCAGACTTTCCTAAGATCTATGGAGAGTGGATGCCTGCCTTTTGGGACAGTCGCGTTCTTGAAACGATCAACCAGTACCGAGGCGGACAGCTGGGTTGGCCGCAGACTACAACCACCCTAATCCTCTGGCAGGTTTTGCATCGTTCAATTGGAATTTTGGCAGGGGTTGGGATTTTGGCTGGTTCAATCTGGAGCGTTCGCTCCACAACCACGCCGGTTTGGTGGAGTCATGGAATGGTTGGATGGGTCTTTCTGGCCATTACGCAGGTTTTGATTGGAGTTTCGATTCTTTGGACGGGTCGTTTACCTGAAGTTGCAACACTCCATGTGCTTTTGGGGGCCTGCTTGACTTTGACTGGGTGGTTATTGGGATTCGCTTCCTGGCGTACTGCCATAAGCCCAACTCCTGTTGTGATGCAAAAGAGGCCTATCCGAGTTCGTAAGGTGAGAGAGTTGACTCGATGAAGATGCCCCCTGCTTCGGCTTTCCAGGAACGAGCCTCATGGAGTGGGCTTCGCGCATGGCTTCAGGACTGGTCTGAACTAGCGAAGGCCCGTCTGAGCCTACTGGTCCTCCTTACCACCCTTGTCGGATTATACTGCGGATCTGCAGGGCGAATGGAAATCTGGAGGACCGTTTTTACCTTGCTAGGCACTTCTTTAGTCGCCGCTGCAGCCGCTGTTTTGAATGAGTGGTTAGAGAGGGATTTGGATGCTAAAATGCAGCGAACTGCAAATCGCCCACTTCCAGCGGGTCGGATTAGCCCTGACGAGGCGCTCGTCGGCGGAGCAGGCATGGCAGGGGTGGGGCTAGCCACACTGTACTTTGGAGTCCATGCTCCAGCGGCTTTTTTAGCTGCGGCTACACTCGCCCTTTATCTTTTTGTCTACACGCCTATGAAGAAGTGGACTTCCTTCAACACCTTTGTAGGTGCTGTTCCAGGAGCTATTCCGCCTCTGATTGGATTCAGTGCTGGAAGAGGCCGAATTGAGTTCGAGGGATGGGCTCTCTTCTCCATCTTGTTTCTATGGCAAATTCCACACTTTATGGCGATCGCTTGGCGGTATCGGGACGACTATAGGCGGGCTGGGTTCCACATGCTGCCCTGTACGGATGAGCAGGGGAGGATCACAGGGTTAGTATCTGTTCTGTACTGTCTCATTCTTCTGCCTGCCTCCATCGCTCCTGTCGTACTCGGTGCTGCGGGTTGGCTGTATGGAGCCGGAGCAATTCTTCTGGGCTTTGGATATACTTATTTTGCAGGCTTTTTCGCATGGAAGCCTTCTCTTGTGACGGCGCGAAATCTTTTTCTCAGCTCGATTTTATACCTGCCACTTCTTCTGATTCTACTCGTTGCAGACTCCCGCTGATTATGACTCCCTTAGGAAAGGCTAATCTTCGGATTCTTTTTATTCTGATTGTCGGATCCCTTCTGATGACAGCATTTTGGATTTATTTCATTATCGCCAAAGAGCCGCTTCGACCCTAAATCGATTCATTCCATGAGTACCACGACACTTTCTTCGGCCCACCCCATTCAGAGACCTTCTACGGGACCCCGTTTCACCCTGCCCAAGTTTGGGATGCTTGTTTTTCTTGCCTCTGAGGCGATGCTTTTCGCGGGGTTGATAGGCGGATACATTGTTCTGCGAATAGCCCAAGGTCCAGGAGCCTGGCCCCCGCCTGGAGCTCCTGAGATTGGGGTTAAACTGCCGCCCACTTTTCTAAACTTGGTTATGATTACCAACACGGTAATCCTACTTGCCAGTAGTGTTACCTATCACTGGGGTGAGGTTCGGATGCGAAAAGGCGGAAGTGGTCTCATCGGATATGGCCTTACTGCACTTTTTGGGACGATTTTCTTGGGTGTCCAGGCATGGGAGTGGATGCATCTCAAGCATGAGGGGATGTGGTTTAACTCGTATGGAATCTACGGATCTTGTTTTTTCACTATGACCGGTTTTCACGGCCTACATGTGTTTTTGGGATTGCTTGGAATTTTAATAACCGTTTGGCGAGCTGGGTTGCGGCAGATGAAGTTGTTTTCAGGTCAAGCCCCCAACCCGTCCCACACTTTTGAGGAGCTGACCGGCTACTACTGGCACTTTGTGGATGTGGTCTGGATCTTCCTCTACTCCATTCTTTACGTCTTGTAGTTGCAGTTAGCTCTTTAGGAATCGAAGTAGAGCTTCTCCCAGTGCCTGAGCATCTGCGCAGGGTACGTTTTTCCCTGCCGCGGGTATCAGGAGGTAGCCCTTTCCGTACGCGGGTCCGTTGAGTACTGAGGCACTTGTTTTACAGTTCAGACACTGCTGCTGAGCAGCAGTGACGGCTTCTTCTGTTTTGGTTCCAGCCTCCCACTTCCAGCCAATGATCTTGGCCTTTGGAGCCTTGGAGCGAAGGGTGGGTAACAGGCGGTAAGTGGGACGGAGCTCAACCAGGATTCTTGAAAGAGAGCCTGGCCATTTTTTATGAGGTAAGGGTTTGTTGTCTGGGCCAAGAGCCTGGTGGAGTTCATAGTCGGGTAGCGCTGCGGGAAGAAGAATCGCATCAAAGGTGGTTAGATCCGTTTTTAAGATCAGTTCTTTAAGATCGTTAAGGGTGTGGAATTTAGCGTTCCGATTGAGGGTAAGAGGGAGAGGGTGAGTCGTGCCTTCGCCTAGCCAAAGACAAAGAGAGTGTCCTGCTTTTTGAAATATCTCTGCTACCGCAAGGCCTGTTTTGCCTGTGGATCGGTTAGTGATGGAGCGGGCCTCATCCAGTGGCGCATGGGTCGGACCCGCGATGAGCAGAACTTTCACACCTCTGTTTTAGCGGAAAAGTTAGGGCGGGGGAAACATCAGGCTTGCACCGCGGGCTCAGAGAGTGGAAACCCATTGGTGTATATGACCTATAGTGGATTCCATTTAGCCTTTAATTTGCCTGTTCTGCTGCTTCTTTTCTTTGCCTCAGAGAAGGGGATTTGGCCTGGGGAAGTTCTTTTCGTCATGATTGCCATTCTGGGGATTGTTGTTGCCTTTACTTCTCCTTGGGACAATTGGGCTGTCGCTAAGGGAATTTGGGATTTCCCTCCGGACCGGATCCGATTTCGCCTTGGAAAACTCCCCATCGAGGAGTACGCATTTTTCGTGATCCAATCTCTCGAGGTCATGATGCTGAGCTGGGCATTCTTACGCTGGGTAGCGCCTCCTATGTCAGCCCCCATGCCGCGCTGGATCGGAGAGCCTCAGGTGATTCGACACTTGGCCATACTATTTGTTAGTTGGATCGGCGTAGGGATACTGCTGAAAGAGTGGCCCAATCGCGATCGCAGAGTTCACTACGCGTGGCACCTCTTTTTTTGGTTTTTGCCTGTAATCTTTATTCAATGGATTGTAGCGGGACCGATGCTTTGGGCTTACGCGTGGCAGGTTTTCGTACCGACATTTGTGATCGGAACTTATCTATGCTTGGCTGATTGGTTTGCGATCGGGAAAGGCATCTGGTTCTTTGACGAAAAGCAGATTACGGGTTGGAAGATCGGTGGAGTGATGCCGTGGGAAGAAGCCGCCTTCTTTTACATCACAAGCTTGCTTGTGGCTCAAACCTTTCTGATTCTTCTCCCTCCTCATTTGAGGTAGGGGCAACGCGATTGTGTTGAGTGTTAGTTTTTAGGCTCGTTGCCCGGTTTCCACTTAATATTACATCCAAGGCTCGGAATCTGCGGTGAGGGGATTGTGCGGTTGGACAAAAGAGCCTCAAGCACGGACCGTAAATCTTGCCCAGTGGCTACAGCTTCGCTTTTGGGCCTCGTTGAATCGAACTGGCCAGCGTAAACAAGAATGCCCTTTTTATTAAGAACGAAGAAATCTGGTGTGCAGGCAGCATGCCAAGCATGGGCAATCGATTGAGAGGCATCGATCAGATAGGGAAAATGCCATCCACCTGCTTTGGCAAAAAACGGCATTTTATCGGGAGCATCATCCGGGTACTGGGCGACATCGTTCGAGTTGATTGCAACAAAAGAGATGCCTTTCGCTTGAAACTCATTCGAGAGTTGTCCTAAAGCGTCTCGTATATGAATGACATAGGGACAGTGGTTGCATGCAAAAACGACCACCAAAGGATTGCCCTTGGCGCAATCTTGAAGTGACCAGCCTTTTCCGTGGGGATCAGGGAGGGAGAAGGTGGGAGCAGGGGAACCTAAAGCGAGTCGTTGAGTTGAGCCTGTGCGCGCCATAATTATTTAATCGTTGTGGTTGCAGGGATCCGATCTTTTGCGATTGTGGCTCCGTTGTGGGTGGATTGGAAGCTAAGCCAATCTCTCATGATCCTGAGAGCTTCGTCCAGCTCGTATGCCTCTGCGAGATCCACTGCATCGGTAATCTCCTCTGACTCACCATCTGCTGAATCTTCCAGGGTGGGTTTTTTCTTTTTTGGATCTTTATCCGAAAGGATCACTCCCTTTCTGTCGTCGATAACAAGGCGTGCCTTTGGTTCGGAACTTTTATGAATACGTTCCTCGATTTTCTTTCGCTCCTCATTCCTCGTGTCATCTGCTTTTTTCTCTAGAAGACGACTCGATTCATTGAGGGATATCTTGCCTGATTCGATTCGAGCACGAACTTTCTCAATATCTATTTTCAAGAACTCCATATCTCGATCGACTGCGATCCGTTCCTTGGACTTCTCTTCCAAAACCTCCTTTAAGGATGGGTCGAGGCGACTAGCCGAATAACGACTTGGACCAATCTCATCCCACGGAAGGGCATTTGGGAGGTCGGATTCACCAATCTTCATATAATCGAGGGGGGAGGGAATGGAGATGTCGGGAATAACTCCACGATTTTGTGTGGAGTGACCATTTGGCAGGTAGAACTTTTGAATGGTTAACTTCACAGCACCTGCTTGGGGTTGAGCTTTCTCGCTGGCTTGCTTAAGAAACCTTCCAAGCTCAACTACGGCTTGGACTGTCCCTTTCCCATGGGTGCTTTTTTCCCCAACGACTAAAGCGCGACCATAATTTTGCAATGCGCCCGCAGCAATTTCGGAAGCAGAGGCACTCCGACGTCCTGTAAGCACGAGAAGGGGGCCTTGATAAAGGGCGCCTGGATTGTCATCTGTTCTCTGGATTACAGTTCCTTTGTTATCTCGCACTTGAACGACGGGGCCTTGATCGATGAAGAGACCTGTCAGAGTTACGGCCTCATCAAGTAGTCCGCCACCGTTTTTCCGAAGATCTAGAATGACTCCATCGACTTGCGCCTGATTTAGCTTCTTGAGGAGGGTCTCCACATCTTCTGAGGTGGATCGGGGTTTTGCTCCATTCCCGCTCGCAGCAGAGTCAGCCCCGCCTACCTCACCATAGAAACTCGGAAGATCGATGACGCCGATTCGCCAAGAATCGGGGTTGGCAGAAGGGATTTGAGTCGTCGATTTGGGTGTGGCTGTCTTTTCCTGATCCTTTTTTCCTGTGAATTTAGCAAGGGTTTGGGTGAGCCAAGATTCGTTTGCCGAATCAGGGTTTTTTGGGGCTGGTGTAGGCTCGGGGGCGGGGAAGGACACATTGGGTTTGGGGATATCGTAAAGCGAAGCCGTGGCCTGTTGGGCTGCTAATTTAACTTCGTCGCGCGTGATTTGGACCTCCCGTTGCTCTCCGGCATTACTTCCCGCGGGAATGACTTGGAGTCTTACGATTGTATTTTTGGGCCCTCTGATTTTCTTTACGGCATTACGTAGCTTCATATCTACGATGTCGTCGAAGGCATTTTCGCCTTGGGCGACTCCGATGATTTTATCCCCTACCTTCAGACGACCATCCAGATCGGCGGGGCCACCTGGAACCAGTTCTTTAATGACGCAGTAGCCGTCTTCCGAAGACAGGACGGCTCCAATACCGCACAGAGCTAGTTTAATTCCGATCGCAAAATCAGCCAGAGTGTCAGCGCTCATATAACTGGAGTGTGGATCGTACAAACCGGCTAACGCGGAGAGGTAGAGTTGAAGAATTTCTTCGTTATCGTACTCCTCCAGGTTCTTGACGAGGCGATCGTACCGTTTTGTGACCGTCGTTAAGGGATCCTCATCTGATTTCTTTTTCTCTTTGGCGGCTTTGCTTTTTGGAGCCAGCTTTTCGCGAAGCATGTCAAACTTGAGTCTTCGCTCCCAAAGTTCATCCGCTGCTACGGAGTCTTTGGGCCAACCTACTTTTGTCCTATCGATCTCGTAGGTCTGCTCGGAGGTAAAGTCAAAGGGCAGAGGAAGGCGCTTTTTAATCCAAGCGAGTCGATCCCGAACTCGCTCATTGAAACCCGCAAAAATTTCAAAAGCCGGACTCGTATTTCCCTGTTGGGTCAGCTGGGCAAGCTGGGGGGCGTACGTATTTTGGTAAGCAACCAAATCGCTATCCAGAAAGAATGCGTGATTATAGTCGAGCGACTCCATGTAAGCTTTGATCCAGTCTTTAGCTTTCTCCTCAGTAAGGGGTTTTCCTGCAAAGTGGTGATCTTGGAGAAGTTTTTGAACCAGCATAGCAGTGGCTTGAGAACCTGCGCTGGGACGCAAGTTTTCAGAATGGAGTTGCGTCCCACTGATCTGAACAAATAGGAGTACAGTAGTGAGAAGAGTGGTGCTGTACCTATGCATCCACTTAATATAGCTCCAGATCATGGAAATGCATCTTACTTTCAAATTATATTATCGGGCGGTTGGGAATATTTGATCAGCCTTTTTATTGTTTTTATATATCTTATGGATAGCTAGTTACGCCTTTTCTTTGGGTCCCTGGGGGGGTGAGGGACTTGATCACGGATGAAATATGCCGTCGAGAAACCGAAGTTTGGGTTTTATCGCGTAGAGATAAAAAAAGTTTCGATTGTTCTCGATGCCAACCTAACACCTGATCCCTTGCAACCCATCGACTTCGGGATAGCTGCAGAAAGAAATTCTTCGGAAAAGGATTCAGGGTGTTGCGTAGCGTCGAGCGAAGAATCCCTTTTCCCTTAGTGGAGTGCAGAATCACGTAATTGCCCATAGCTTCGACCTGTTGGATTTCACCTCCTTGGATAAGGACTTTTTGGTTTGAAATTTCAGCGAGGAAGGATGGCGTATCTTGAATCGCAGCAGTGCTGATTCTGCGTACGGCGCGTTTGAGGGCTTGCTCAAGTCGGGCCTTGTCGACCGGCTTCACGAGGTAGTCGACGAAATCGAATTCGAAAGCGGTTGCCCCCTGGTTAGGGTTGGCTGTTACCGCGATGCAAAGAGGAGGTGAAGCAAATGATCGAAGAAGATCGAATCCGTTTTGGCTCCCAAGGGACAAATCCAAAAGGATGAGATTCGGGTGAAATCTTTCAATGAGAGTTTTTGCCTTAGTCAGCGTGCCTGCCTCGCCGATGAGATTAGCTGGGAAGGCGGCAAGGATGTCTCGCAAATCCTGACGGCAAAGGGGTTCGTCATCGATCAGCACTACGTTCAATCGCTTCATCCAAGGTTGCTCCCGATGGGGAATGTGATTGTAGCGGTAACCACCCCCTTCCTTTTTTCCTGAACATGGAGACTTCCGTCATGATGATAAATCAGGGCCAAGTGGTGTCGCAGCAGCGCGATTCCCGCCGAAACTTTCTCAGGAGCGACAGAATGTAGGTTTCCGGGTTGAGATACCGAAACAACCAATTTCTTGTCGGTGCCCAGTCTGGCTGTGATCCGAATCCATAAAGTTCTTTTCGAGGAGTACTTTCCATGTTTCACGGCATTTTCGACCAGCGTTTGAATACTCATAGGCGGGATTCTGAGGCTTCGAACTGCGGCAGGGATGGTTACTTTGAATGAAGTTCTCTTGCCGCGCATATTTTCAAGATCGAGATATTGACGGCACAGGTCCACTTCCTGTTCGATGGGAATCAGTGTGTTGAGTTGAGAGTCCACCGCGGTTCGCAGAAACCGTGCGAGCAGTGTGATGAAATCCCGAGCGCGGGATGGGTTGCGTTGAATTAGTGCTCGAAGCCCTGTGAGACAGTTAAAGAGGAGGTGAGGGTTGATTCTAGAACGAATCGTGGCGGTTTCCATTTTAGCTATCTCTGCGCTTGCTTCCGCCTTTTCAATCTTCTCTTGAAGTCGCATGCAGTGAAGAAGTCCGGTTGCCTCGAGGGGTTCTCCCGATGCGGAAATATGGGTGATCACCCAGTGGGAAAGATAAGCAGGTATGCTGGGATCTTTTGATAGAATCTTCATTTGTCCCGTCCTACTCCTCTTACTGAAAAGAGGATATTCTTTGGAAATCTTTTTCGATACAGACTCCTGATCGATCGCGTAACCCGTTATGCTACTCCATGTCCAAAGTGAGGAGTCTAGCGAATTCATTACCCAACTAGCTTTTTGGGTGGTGGCGCGAATGGTATCGGACGCTAAGCCCAGCGGAAGCATGGTAATACAGAAAAAGATTAAGATTATAATTTCTTCTGTTCGTGCGATCTCTTTCCCACCCGGTGTTGTAGCAACATAGGTGCCGAAATGACTCTGTTCTGTTACTTTAGGATAAGAATTTGCCATCGGCAACAGACCGTGAGTCTTCGAGAAATTTTCGTTCCTTGTGATAACAAAGAGGAATGAAAGAAAGAAAAGCGAAAGGGTTGCTGCTTTAAGTCCATTTACCCAAATTCCCTATACGATCAGGGGTAGAAGAAGAATCAGGATCATGCCGCGAGATGATGAATTTAGGCAAAAGAGGCTTACGAAGATGATGACGGCAAGCGTGTGTCCTGCCATTTGCAGGCCTTTTTGGCAGCGCCAGTTAAATTGCCGAATATCCTGCCAGGCAAGAATCAATGGCGTGAGGAGAATGATTCCTCCTGCGTTTCCTAGAGCGTAGATTATCGACTCACGCTCAAAAGCAGTGAAGGGAATAATTCCGGCTTTGTGTAGCAGAATTTGTGCGATTAGGGCGCTGGTTAATGCTGGGATCCATGGAGCTGCAAAAAGGAAAATAACAATATCCCGCTGTTTGCTAATCCAAGGATGGAAACCTTCAGCAACCCTCATAAGCAGAAGCCACGCAATCGAGGTTTCTGCTACATTCGCCAAAGGCAAAAGAAGTGCTGTTGAAGTGGGAAGAGATCCAGAAATGAGAAAATGGTACGAGACTAGTCCGAGGTACACTCCAATAAGCATCCATGGTCCAGCCAGGAGAACGCACCCTAGGGCAGCTCCTGAGCCAAGCCAAAGGCTTGATGACCAATCCGGAGTGAAATTATTTAGCCGCTGGGATAAAATAGCGGAAGCAAGCTGAACAAAGGCAGTTAGGGCTATCCTGCTTAGGGTGGTGGAAAGGTTGGGGTTTCTGTGTGGGCTTTTCAAAGGTGAATCAAGAGTAGTGGTTTTATCGGGATCGGCATTGGGGGATGGGTCTAAAATATAAAAGGTTTACCGTTCGTCACTTCTTTTGCTCCGCTTGTCCCTATGATATGGCAGTTGAATCTTATGAACAGAGATTTGTTAATGCATCAGAAACACATTAACACATGCATCTACAGTCGGATTAAACATGCGAAAAACATGTAGTAAACTTGGTAAGAGTGCAACCTCAAGTGATGTTGTGCGTATTCCCCATGGATAGTGGAATTTCATCATCCACTCAGAACCAAAACGAGCTTTCGTATTTTGCAATCTGTGAAGATCGTAGTTTTATCCGAACTCTTTTTCATCAGTGGCTTGAGACGAACCTGCCTTGTCGTATGGTGCAGGTCTCTCACCCGCATAAGCTAGGTGCTTACTCTTTTCGGCTGGTATTTATTTCTACCCGCATTACCCCCACAGAGGGACGTATATTGCCCAAGCACTGTTCGGGTGCTCCGATTGTTTTTGATGACAACTTCACCCCACTGACAGCGGTCTGGTGGAAGGAGCGTGGGGCGAAAGGGTTGCTTGATTTTAGGGACGGCCCCGAGGAGTGGTTGAACTGCGTCAACCAAGTCCTAGATGGCAAACTCAGTCAGACCCCAACGGCCAAGAGCGCCCTCGACGCAAATGATTCTAAGCGTGGTCTTCAGCTGTTGAGCCGACGGGAAATGCGAGTGGCTCAGTTGTTGGTTCGCGGCTACTCCGCAGAGGAGGTTGCCAAAAAAAATGGAACTACGGAGGGGACGATAAAAAATCAGAGAAAATCAATTTATCAGAAGTTGAAAATTGTCCGAGCAACCCAACTGGCTTGGGCAATGGGGAACGGAGTAAGAGGCTCCCATTAAGACTTCTCCCGAATTAGGAGAATGAGTTGAAGAGTCGGTCCTATGTTTTGGTTGGTTAGATCGGACTGAATGCTGTTTTCCGGCGCCTCCTTTGTTTGATTTTGGTTGTCGCTTTGAAAAGGTTTCAATCTTGATTCACTTCCCAAAACTCACACTTGTCTTAACAAATCTTGGCAGACTTTTTTTGCGTCAAAGAACTCGACGGCAATTTGCCGGGCGGCTTTGGAATGTTTCGAGTAGCTGAGGCTGACATTAGCAAGGCCTTCTGCTGCTTCCTCGAGGGTTGTGAAGGGAAGAACTCCTCGATCCGATGGTAGATGACGGCTCCAGCCTGTTTCCTGAACGACGGCAGGCCGGCCAGCGGCTAAGTAGCATGCCGTTCGGCAGCTAAACCAACCGGTTCTTCCTTCCACGTATCCGTGCTTTGCAATGCTCCACTCCCCTCGTGAGTTGGTGAGAAAGGAGCGGTATGCCTGATGATCTGGAACGACTTCTTGGGGTTCAACAAGTTCCCAACCAAGCTGACGCAACTCTTGAGCAGGGCGTTGTCCGTCTACACCTAGTCCCATGGCGAGTCGAAGGGGTGTGCTGGTTTTCGATGGCAAATTTTGAAACTTGTTAAACTCGAGATTCTTTTGTCCGTAGGTATGTCCCTCCCAAACTTTCGGTTTATAGCTGGCCCAGTTCATCACGGTTGTCCAGGGGGCATCAGCGGAGACTGGCGTCACGGGCCACTGGTCGATGGCGATAGGTTGGACGGTGGGGCGCCAAGTAATCCCGTCCAAGGGAACGGGGCAATCAGGTTGTCCTACGGACAATCCAAAAGTGAAGTGACTGTCGTGATCTCTGAGACGACCTGCATAAAGGGGATTCGATCCATCTAGAAGACCGATTTGGCAAAACATAGGGTCTCCATCAATAAACATTCGGTGTCCGACTCGAAGGTCGTAATCCCTCAGCCAGCCTGCGCTCGAGACATTGACGAGAAGATCTCCGTGCCGAAGCCATTCGCGTGCAATCTTTTCGCCCGCGCCGTGAAACTTTCCGTCTGCACCATTCCGATAAACCCATGATTCAGCCAAGTCAAAATCTGTAAAGATCTTGTGGAGTGATTGTAGAGCAAAAGAGCAGTCGTCTGTGATTGTCCCTGCCACTGGGTCGTATGGCCAAGCTCCGGAGTCCTCAAGGTAAAGAACCTGATGTCCGAGGGATCGGAAGCCGAGTAGGTATTGTAGGTAGTCCCAGATGACGCCCCCAAATGGGTACTGTCCGACCAGTCCAGTGATAATAATCCGCACAAGAGTAGTTTAGAAGATTTTCAGGCTATGCACAGCCCACATCCTTGTGGATTGAGCTGGGAAGGCGAGTAGGGGAAAAAGGAAGTATGGCAGAGGGCTCTACCCCCATGATGCGACAGTACCACGGACTGCGTGCACAAGTGCCTAAAGATGCGCTTTTGTTTTTTCGCTTAGGAGACTTTTATGAGCTTTTTTTTGAGGATGCGGTCGATGGGGCCAAGTTACTGAATCTGACTTTAACGAAGCGAAATACAATTCCGATGTGTGGGTTACCCTATCATGCTGCTGAGGGTTACATTGCGAAAGTATTGGGAACAGGTCGACGAGTGGCGATCTGTGATCAAGTGGGCGAGGCCAAGAGTGGCCAAATGGTGGAGCGAGTGGTTACCCGAATTCTGAGTCCAGGGTGCGCGATAGGAATGGAGGTTTCAGAACCTAAACTTCCGCGTTGGCTTGCGGCCGTGCGAAGGGGAGAGGGTAAAAGCGGTAAGTGGGGCTTCGCTCTCTTGGACGCAAGCACGGGAGATTTTCGTTTATCGGAACCGACTCACGATGTCGCCTTTCGGGATGAGGTTCGCAGGACAAATCCTGCGGAGATCTTGGTCGCTGAAGAGGATCCAGAAATCGCGAGTTGGGTGGAGTCGCAGACCCTTATTACACGTATTCCTGATTGGACATTGGAGGTAGAGGGAGGGAAGGCGTTGTTATGTGAGCATTTTCGGGTCCAAAGCTTGGACGGTTTTGGTTGTCAGGAAATGGAGTCTGCATTGGGTGCCGCTGGAGCACTGGTTCGGTATATTCAGGAGACTCTGAAGGGTAGGATTGGCCATCTTCAGGTTCCGAAACCGTTTCGTTCGGAGGAAAGTCTACAGTTGGATTCCGCCACACAAAGAAATCTGGAGCTTTTGGAGCCAGCTTCCGATGGGATAAACACTTCTCTTCTTCGGGCAATTGACCAGACCCACACAGCGATGGGCGCAAGGGAGCTGCGGGCCTGGCTTTTGCGGCCTTTACGAAAAAGAAAAGACGTGGAGGATCGCCACCAAGCTGTGACTGGCTTTTTAGAAGATGTGGGGGCGTTGGATGAGTTTCGGGAAAGTCTTAAAGGGGTTCGTGATTTGCCTAGGATCGTAGGTCGTCTGTCAGGCGGGGCAGGTAATGCGCGCGACCTCCGCGCTCTTCAAACCACATTGGAGGTTTTGCCTGAATTACAGCGTACAGCGTCAGGGATACCTGCTGACTTAAATCAGTCCTTAAGTCGTGCGATCGATCTTGAGCAGGAGCTCGTGGCTGAACTAGGTCGGGGCGTCGCGGATGAACCCCCCGGGACGTTGAGAGAGGAGGGAATGATTCGGGATGGTTATGACTCCGTATTGGACGAGTACCGTATGGCGATGCGAGAGGGGAGGAAGTGGATTGCGGATCTGCAGGCCAAGGAGATTGAGAGGACGGGAATTAAGAGTCTTAAAATACGGTTCAATAATATTTCGGGTTATGGAATAGAGGTGACGAAGACAAATTTAGACCAAGTTCCTCCAGAGTATGAAAGAAAACAGACTTTAGCAGCTGCAGAGCGGTTTGTGACACCCGAGTTGAAGGCAATGGAATCCAAGATCTTAGGTGCTGAGGAAAAGTCGATTCTTCGCGAGGGCCAATTGTTCGCCCAGCTACGGGATCGGGTTTTGTCCCGATGCACTTCTTTGCAGAGAACAGCGGCTGCTATCGGCATGCTCGATGTCTTGGCGGGTTTTGCAGCTACAGCCAGGCGCTGGGGTTATGTGCGTCCTAAAATGAGGGAGGATGGTTTTCTCAGGATTCGCGGGGGGCGACATCCTGTCGTTGAGCAACTTTTGGCCGGCGGGGCAGAGCCGTTTGTTCCCAATGATGTGAGTATCGGGGGGGAGGAGGGTAGTTTTATGGTTCTAACAGGTCCAAACATGGCTGGAAAAAGCACCTATCTTCGGCAGGTTGCCCTTCTTTGCCTTCTGGCGCAGGTAGGTTCTTTTGTGCCTGCTGAAAGTGCTGAGCTACCGCTTCTCGATAGAATCTTTACTAGGATAGGGGCAGGGGATGATTTGGCCCGCGGGCAAAGCACGTTCTTGGTTGAGATGAATGAGACGGCCTTGATTTTGCATCATGCCACAAAAGATAGTCTCGTGATTCTGGATGAAATTGGAAGAGGGACAAGCACTCTGGATGGTCTGAGCATTGCTTGGGCTGTAGCAGAATATTTACATGACGAAGTGAAGGCAAAGACCTTGTTCGCGACCCACTACCACGAACTTGCCGAGTTAGCGTTAACCCGGAGTGGAGTCATGAACTTTCGTGTGGATGTAAGAGAGGAGAAGGATCGAATTGTTTTCCTAAGGCGAATTGTGAAGGGCGGGGCCGATCGTAGTTACGGAATCCAAGTAGCCCGTCTTGCGGGTCTACCCGCAGGTGTTTTGCAAAGGGCAAAAGAGATTCTGCAGGGGCTTGAAGAGCGAGAGACCGACGCATCGGGAAAGCCTGCCAGAATCAAGCCTAAGGGGGGGTCTGTAAAATCAAAACCTCAGAAAGATCAGATGGATCTTTTTACAGCACGCCCAAAGTCATTTTAGGTTACGCAAGTCCGCTCGTACGCTAGGATTTAGTTGTGAAACAGCCAAAGAAAGTCCTCATTCTTTCCGCAAGTGCGGGGACGGGTCATGTTAGAGCTGCTGCAGCTTTGGAGACAGTTTGTAGAAATACTCCTGGGATTGGGGAGGTTGTGAATGTGGATGCTCTATCATTCACGAATAAGCTGTTCCGAGATTTTTATTCAAAACTGTATTTAGCGTTAGCCCAAGACGCTCCCACACTTCTCGGGTGGTGGTATGACACAAGTGATGAGCCATGGAAGACAGACAAGATGCGTCTTTTGTTGGATCGACTGAATACTCGTCCGCTTGTCCGACTGATTTCAAAACTCCAACCGGACATCACGGTTTGTACTCACTTTATGCCTGCTGAAATTATATCCCACTTAATCACGAAAAAAGTGATTCAGGCCAAGTTATCGATTGTGGTGACGGATTATGATTTTCACGCGATGTGGCTTTCGCGGGCTTTTCATCGTTACTTTGTCGCTTTAGATGAGACCAAGGCGTATTTGACTTTACTTGGATTTCCTGCGGATCGGGTAACTGTAAGTGGAATTCCTGTGGATCCGAGTTTTGGGCGCCAGAAGGATCGTCCTTTGATACGGAAAAAGCTGGGTCTTTACACGGATCGTCCCGTGGTAGTGGTTTCAGCAGGTGCCTTAGGGGTGAATCCTGCTGAGCAGGTCGTTAAATCCTTAAGACAAGTTACGCAAAAAATTCAAGTGGCAGTGATTTGCGGGAAAAATCCTGAAGCTAGAGAGCGAGTGGAGCAGGAGGTTGCACGTGGTCCTGCCAATGGGGTGGAATTCCTTGTGAAGGGATATGTTGAGGATATGCCTGACTGGATGGGGGCAGCGGATCTTTTGATCAGCAAACCCGGGGGAATGACCTCCGCTGAAGCGATGGCATCTCACCTCCCCATGGCAATTTATGATCCGATTCCTGGACAGGAGGAGAGGAACAGTGACCAGCTTCTTGAGAAAGGAGTAGCTATCAAGTGTAATGAAATTACGACTTTGGGTTACAAAGTAGGTTGTTTGTTGGCAGATCCAGATCGGATGCAGAGGATGCGTGAAGCGGCACGCCAGATGGGGCGTCCTAAAGCGGCGGAGGTTGTGGTGAAGACCCTTCTTGCTGAATCGGATCATGAGCCGGTTGAGGTGAATAGTGATCAGCAGGAGGTGATGGCAGATCAGGCCCGAAAGCGATGAACAAGGGTTGGAGGAATCAGAAGTTTCTTTGGGGAGTATCTTCATGCCCTTATCAGCACGAAGGTGGATACAATGGAGAGGGACAACCGCAAAATAACTGGGCGGCATGGGAAAACTCGGGAAAGGTGGCGCGCTCGGGTCGATCGGTCGATTTCTGGAATCGGTACGAGGAGGATTTTGACCGTGCGGAGATGATGGGGTTAACGGGCTATCGGTTGGGCGTGGATTGGACGCGAATCCAACCCTCTGCCCCACCATCAGATTTTCAGGGTACTGCCATTGATCGATATGTGGATATGATCTCCGCACTTCGGGCCCGAAATCTAGAGCCACTGATTACGCTTTGCCATTTTACCACACCTCAGTGGCTGGGTACGGATCCTTGGCTGGACGAGCGGACGCCTCATCTTTTCTGTCAGTTTGAGCGAAAGTTGTGGGAAGTTCTAAATCAAAAACTCGCGAACCGGGGAATTGCCCCTCCGACATGGTTTATTACCCTTAATGAGCCCAATATGTTGGCGGCTTGCACCTATAATGTGGGTGCATTTCCTGCGGGACGTCGTGCTTGGTGGGGGGCGGCTCTCGAAGCCTTACAAACCATGATGGAGGCACATGTTCGTGTTCGACGCGAGATCCATGCTTTGTATGCCGAGCACCCCGATTGGGGCCAGCCCAAGTTAACCTTTAACAACTTTGCAAGTGACCTGTACTGGATGGATAAAATGCTTCTGGATGTTTTAGAAGGGGCAAGGCAGACAGAGGGAAGCGAACCAATTCTTGCCTATCTGACCGACCGGTATCGGGAATTCACAAGAGCATATCGGGCAATGGACTTTCCGCATCACGGCCTTTTTTCTGAGGCTGTAGGAGAGTTGATTAAGCAGATTCAACACGGCTTAAGCCGGAAGTTTCTCCATGAAAGCACCTTTTCGAGGTTGGTACCCTTAGTTCGAGAGAGGCGAGAGGAGGCCGTTGTGGATTATATCTCTTTTGATTACTACGATCCCTTCGTGGGGAATGCGGTTCGACTTCCGACTTTTTCTGATTTGCGTTTAGGGCGTGTAGGGCTGCGGGAGTGGTTGACCCAGAGTCTTACAACGAAGTGGTGGGACTGGAAGGCTTTACCTAGAGGGCTTCGTTTTTTTGTCGAGCGGTACGCGGCAGAGTACCCGGACCTTCCTATTCTAATTGCGGAGAATGGGATGGCGGAACGCAGATGTCATCCAGGCGAGGCATGTGCACTTCGAAGCGATCAGCAAAGCCGCAGTTATTTCATCCGGCAACATGTCGGAGAGGTTCATAAGTTAAGAGCGGAAGGGCTTCCGCTGGTTGGATATTTTCACTGGTCGCTTACAGACAATTACGAGTGGGGGACGTTTGATCCCAGATTTGGTTTATTTGGGATCGATTTTGGATCGAAAGACTTAGCGAGGATTGCCCGAGATGAAGGCGGAGATGTGCCTTGGGAAACGTACGCGGAAATGGTTGCGGAAGATAAAGGAAGGGTAGGCTAAAGAGGAACGGGCGCCACGGGCTGACCGTCGGCGGAGGGGGGCGGAATTCGATATGTGATCCGGCCCTTACTAAGGTCGTAAGGGGACATTTCCATTTTCACTTTATTGCCAATGTTTAAGCGGATGTAGTTCTTGCGCATTTTTCCTGAGATATGAGCTAGGACTGTGTGGCCATTGACAAGTTCAACGCGAAAGAGAGTGCCCTTGAGCACTGACTTCACCACTCCTTCCACTTCAACAACTTCGCCTGCCATAACCTATAATCTTAGGCGGAAGTAATGGGCATTGAAATCTTTTTTCCGAGCAAACTAAACTTTTTCGTGGATTCCACACTCCCGTTTCCATCCGAAGTGTCGCAGTTGTGTGGGGTCAGTTACCTCGTCCAATCGCTTCGTCGTGACGCGATCCCCAATGGAAACATACCCCTGCGACCAGAGGGGGTGGTAGGGAAGAGAGTGTTGGCGGAGGTATTCGCCCACGTGTCGATCCGTCCAATCGAGAATCGGAAGAAGTTTGATCCTAGATTGGTTTTGGGAAATAACGGAAAGCTCTTTTCGCGAATCGGCTGAGGTGCGTCGTAAGCCTGCAACCCAGAGCTGGGGGTCGATCTGGTTCATGGCGCGTCTCATGGGTTCAACACGTACAATTTCATGAAACTTTTCCAATCCTTCGGGACCCATTTCCCACAGTTTTCCATGTTTCTTCTCAATCTCCTCAGGTGTCAGAAGAGGTCGAACTGTCTGTAGATTTAAATTAAGCTTTTCCGTTAATTCTTCGGCAAACTCAAGTGTTTCGGGGAAATGATATCCAGTATCAATAAAAAGCAGGGGGACATCTTTTTTAATCTGTGTAGCCAGATGAAGAAATGCGGCAGATTGAGCCCCGAAAGAGGTGGTGAGGAGCATTTTCCCAGGGTAGTTGAGATTCGCCCACTCCATTCGCTTAGAAGCAGAGACACCTTCGAAATCAGGTAATCCTTCCTTCGCAGCCGTTTTGTTTCCTCTCAAACCAACAATCATGCTTGCAATATAACCCCAAACCATACAAAGTCTATCGTTTATGTCTTATTTGCAAAACCTTGAAGATCAAGCCATTTATATCTTTCGCGAGGCTTTCTCGAATTTTAAAAATATGGCTATGCCTTGGTCGATGGGCAAGGATTCAAATACGCTGATCTGGTTGGCAAAGAAAGCTTTTGCGGGAAAAATCCCTTTCCCGCTTGTTCATATCGATACGACTTATGAATTTCCAGAAATGCTGGCTTTTCGAGAGTGGGCAAAAAAAAATTATGAGATTGATTTGATTGTGATCGTGAATGAGGAGGCCCGGAAAAGGGGGATCGGCTACGAAACTCACGATCCTGTGACAGTTACCCATGAATTAAAGTCAGCCGCACTCCAGCAGGCGTTGGCGAAATATCGATGGGACGCTCTGGTCACTGGAATTCGTAGAGATGAGGATTCCACACGTGCCAAGGAGAGGTATTTTTCTCCACGAACCGCTGATAATGAGTGGGAATATCGCGATCAGCCGCCTGAGTTTTGGGGGCAATTCACCACAGCGGTAAAGCCGGGCGAGCATGTTCGAGTTCAGCCTTTACTGGATTGGACGGAATTAGATATTTGGGAATACGTGCGACGTGAAGGGATCCCAATCCCAAAAATGTATTTCGCTCAAAATGGACGCCGGTACCGATCTTTAGGATGTTGGCCTATTACAAAATCGATCGAAAGTTCGGTCGATACCTTAGAGGGCATTGTGGAGGAGTTGAAGGTTACCAAGACCTCGGAAAGAGCGGGTCGGGCGCAGGATCATCATGAACGTAACGCCATGCAGAAACTTCGGGCGAAAGGATTCATGTGAACCAGGGAGTCGTCATGCCTCCGGCTCCCAAGCCTTTGCCAAGGGATTATGTCCCAGTCTTTTTTCCGAAGAGACAGGGTGGAGCTAGGGCAGCTGGCGGAGCTGAGGAACCGCGAACCAGTATCGTTGTCGTTGGACACGTGGATCATGGGAAGTCGACTCTCATTGGGCGGCTTCTTGCCGATACTGGATCCTTGCCTGAAGGCAAGTTGGAGGCAGCAGAAAAAGCGTCGAGAGAGGAAGGGATGCCTCTGGAGTATGCCTTCCTCCTCGATGCCTTCCTTGAGGAACAAGCGCAGAATATCACGATCGACACTACGCGAATTGGTTTTCGATATAAGGGACAATCTTTTGAAATTATCGATGCCCCAGGTCACCGTGAATTTATTAAGAATATGGTCACGGGTGCTGCGGCTGCAGAAGAAGCCATCCTGCTGATCGATGCACATGAAGGATTGAAAGAGCAGACAAGAAGACATGGTCTTCTGCTCTCTCTTTTAGGGGTATCTCGTGTAATCGTAGCTGTGAACAAGATGGATTTAGTGGAATGGAAGGAGGAGCGTTTCCGCTCATTAGAAAAAGAGATTCGAGAGTATCTGGGTGGGTTAAAGATATCCCCAAGGCAGGTTATTCCTATATCAGCTCGGGAGGGCGCCACTGTAATGCGTAGGGACGAAAAAAATCTGTCCTGGTGGAAAGGACCGACTCTCCTGGAAGCCCTTTTGGCGGGAACTGGAAAAGTACAATCAAAGAGTGAGGGACCCTTGCGCTTCAGTATTCAGGACGTGTACCGCTTTGATTCACGCAGGGTGATTTCAGGGAAACTTGAGAGCGGAAGAATACGTGTTGGGGATCCTGTTGTTTTCTTTCCAGACAGGAAAACGAGTAAAATTAAAACGATCGAATCATGGGGCGAGGAGACGCCATTACATGAGGTTGGGCCTGGGCAAAGCGTAGCTGTAACACTCGAGGAGCAGATCATTGTT
>Ga0214919_10002590_pt1 | contig 28263 bp, 24 predicted proteins | sample LL1503_MetaG_FD_177994 | JGI IMG/M metagenome (GOLD analysis project Ga0214919, IMG submission 177994) | Freshwater microbial communities from Lake Lanier, Atlanta, Georgia, United States - LL-1503 | ecosystem: Environmental > Aquatic > Freshwater > Lake | place: USA: Georgia | collected... | reverse complement strand
CTCTCTGTAATGCCTGAGTTAATTCTTCAAAATTTGGTAATTCTGTTAAGCCCTTTTCTGGATCGTTAAAGAAATCATTGGCTATTGCTGCGTCTAATTGTGGTCCTTGTGGTCCTTGTGGTAATGCTTCAATTGCTGTCTTGAGATTATTCATCTGATCAGATGTAAGTTCATTTTTTTCTTTTGCATCTGCCCATTCTTCAAATGTATCAATACTTTCTGCTGCTGATTTTTCTTTTGGAATTGCCTGTCTTGCTAAATGTCTTGCTCTAGAATGACCGCCATGTTCTGCACCATCTGAGCCTTTGGTATTTGCAGGTTCATCTTTTTTATTATCAGCCTTGTCCTCATCTTCCCAAGGTGCTGCCGCTTCTCCAACATATTCTTCAAGATCAACTGCGTTGGTCTCACTCATGATACTATGTAGTAGTGGGAAGTAACCTGTTAGTTCTTCTTGGAAATTTATTTCTGTAAATTTACTTTTATAATCTTCTAATGTTACTGCGTCAAGAACCATTTCGTCTGTGTTATCACCCATGCCTGACATTTCAAAATCTTCTCTCCATGCTTGATAGTGGTGACGTTTTCCAAGTGCTGCTACTCGTGCTTTAAGTTCGTTCATGTGGCCTATGGCTCGTTCCGCAATCCCATGTGCATCGGCGTGCAAGGAACTACGTTGTATATGTCGTTGGAATTCGCCTAACTTCGCAATATTCTCACTCATTTTAATAATTGCTTTGCCTGCTGGATCATGTGGAACACCACCATGATCTACGTGTTGTGCCATTGCGAACGCACCTGCTGTGTGTATAAATGGATACTTGAAACGTTCGCCATCTGCGTTTTGAATAAAGATTGCCTTGATGTTTTTACTTTGACTACGTGCGCCTGGATATGTTTCTGCTACTTTGTGTGCATGTCGGACAATAACTTCTGTCTTACCTTGTACTGCTCGGCTAGTTTTGCTGGAACTCTTATGGTTCCAACGTGATTCTTGCAGGCCTTCCGCTACACCTCGTTCACTTTTTGATTGTTCCCATTGGTCATATACTGTTTCATAGGCACTATATAATGTATCAAGTTCGGGTATGCTAAGATCATACTTGTCAGGGAAATCACCTATTGCTGACATTGCTTGGTCAACAGAATCATTGAATTTATTGTTTCTAATTCCGTATTTTGCTATATTGAACCAGGCTGTTTTGATAGGATCACCATAGTGACCAACCTTTGCCCAGTTGCCTACTTCTCGTAGACCCAATTCAATTGGTGGATTTTTGCCAGCCATTTTTTCATTATATGCAGCCAATCTTGCAACTTGATCTTCATGCGAGCCTTCCGCCACACCTTGTTGTGTTCTATCTATCAACATTGCTAGTAGTTTTTCAGCAACTTCTTCAGGATGATCTTCGTATGCTCTACCTAAATCATATTGTAGCTCATCAAATTCTTTTTGGATATAACGTCCAACAGGATGTGTCATAGTATCACCAGCATCTACAATTTTTAAAATAGCATCACTATTAAATTCTGGACTGTTTACTACTTTTCCAACTTTTTGCAATAATGCATTATTATCAACACTAGGACTCATTCTTGATATCAAACGATCACGTGGAGTATTTGTCATCTCGCGGCCTGTGTTTTCCGCCACACTCTTTTTAATTTTTTTAGTTTCGTTCATAGTATTCATATCTGGTTCTTCCTTAGGGCCTTGTGTTGCGGCCAAATGTTGAAAATCGTTTTTATCTAAATTATTCTTAGCAATGTCTCTTGTGTCAAATCTCAGCAATCTACGCATGGCAAATAATCTCATTTCTTTAAGAAAATTGTACCACATTTGGGTAGCAACATCGTCTTGATTTTCTGTAATACCTTGGCTATAGTAAATCTTTAAACTGCCAAGATCATTTAAACTAATACTAACACGGCCAAGATCAACGCCTTCGTTAACAAAGTCAAAATCAAAAAAACGTGCTTCTACTGGGTCAATAGTGACTGCACCTGTTTCGTCGCCCATTTCTAAATTGGTAAAACGGCTGCGGACTTTGTCAAAAAGATCTTGGGAGATTAGTTGTATAGGTTTCATGCTGTTATTTATTCAAATTATCAACTTATGTATATAGGCATGGGCATAATAAATTCATCCTCACGCTCCTCACGCATCCTATCGTAGATTGCAGGATCCCATTCTTGTAGCACTAATGTCATACGAATTGCTAATAACATACTGCTAACAAGGTCGTCATGTGCTCCTACTTTGGCTTCAAAACTTAATCCTTTTGCCACAAATGTTTTTAATTCACTGATAAAAGCACGTGAATTTATCTTTAATCTATCAGATTCTATTAGATATTTTAGCTTGGCACAAGCGTTGATTTTAACTGAATGTGTGGTATTAAATCCTTTGCGATATCTACGTACATGTCCTTTCTTAATAGGTTCGCTAAGAAATAGTCCAGGTATGCTTTCTTCACCTATCTCGTTGATAGCAACTAATGCAGCTTCACCTATATTATTATTTTCCACGCTGTAGTATATACTAGATGTTCCGCCTTTTCTAGCACACTCATCATTAATGTAATTACAAATATCACGCAATATACGTACCTGACTTTGTACAATGGTTAAGTTATGCTGCCATTCTGCTACTTGTTCAAAACTAGGTATTTCTAAAACTTGTATAGCAGCAGGATCTCCACCCGTACCTAGACTTGGATCAAGACTAATGATATATGTTGATTGTGGATTGATCTTTTTATACCAACGTGCCTCTCCCATGTTCATTATAGGTTTGATTCCATCTAATGTGGCTAATTTCATACTGTTAATCAATGTTTCATCAAATACTAAGAACTCGCAATCATGTTCACGACGGAAACGTTCTTCACCAATACGTCCTCGTTCTTCTGATGCCCATGCTTCATCGCGATCGGGGTGTTCGTGCCAGTATGCCCTAAATGGTGCAAATCCATTACGACCTAATTCTTGTTCATTACCAAATTCGTCAAATTGATAGTTTGCTTCTTTCCATATTTGTGCAAATTGATCTTCGTCACTGTTGGGTGTACTTGTAATAATTGCTTTACCACCTGTGCTTAGTGTAGGTGATATTGAAGTCCAAAATTCACTAGCAATGTTAGGTGGCACAAACGCAAACTCATCTGCGTAGAGTAATGATAATGACATACCACGACCTGTTGTTTCTGTAGTTGTCTGTGCAATAATACGACTACCGTTATCAAACTCCAAACTTTGTTTATTATAACTTGTAGCACCACATCTAATATGGTCAGGGCATAGTTCATATGCATATCTAATACGTGCCATAATTTCCTGGGCACCCGTGTGTTTATGTGCTGCTACAAGAATGGTACTATCTGGAACAAACATAGCAAACCAGAGTAGATATCCTGCCGCTGTGGTTGTTTTACCAGTTTGACGAGGAAGTAGATTTACATTAAAACGATTGTTATGATAACTATCAATTAGTCTACGTTGATACTCATATGGCTCATACAATAGTTTACCCTTGATAGGATGTTGTATGTGGAAGAAATGTTCTAAGAAATAATGTGGGCCAGTAATAGGATCAGAACATTGTAATAGATCTTCAATATCTTGTTCTGTAAACTTTTGTGTGCTGTGGGCCTTTTTTACAAGTTGGCCGTCTAAGTTTTTTGATCCCATACGTTTATTTAATGAAAAAAATAGGCTCCGGAGAGCCTATTTGGATTACATCCTAATGTATTATTTGGCTGCGTTCTTCCACATAGCAGCAACAGCAATCTTCTTGCCTTTTTCACCACCACCGGCTTTGGCAGCAACTTTATCAAAACTCTTGCCTGGCTTGCCAATGTCTCCGCCTGATTTAGCCTTCTTAACTAAACTAGATTTTTCACCTTTGCTCATACCAGCACTTGGTTTGCTTTCTGATACAAATTCTTTGTATGCCGCCATCAATTGTTGTTCCATTGTGGCCTTAGGCATATTGCCATCCATTCTATCACCTTGTCCGGGTTGATTTTCTTTATTGGCAAATTGATTAGCACTAAATGGAGGAGGCTTACGTGGATCAGATGGACTATTGTCGTATTGACCTTCGTCTGTTTCTTCTTCATCTTTTTCTGCTTCGTGATCCGCCATGTCATGATCGCCATCATTATCAATATCGCCATGTGCCGCACTAACTCCATCATCGCCGCCTTGATCTGGACTTTGATCATCACCGTCCATGGGATTTAATTTATCAATCATAGAACGCATATCAGATGTTGGATCACCTGCATCCATTTCTGGTTCAGCAGTTAGTGCTATTGCCGGTTCAGCACCCATTGGTTCTTCAGCACCGTGTTGTTTAACACCTGCTAATTGCATGATAGTGGCAAGCATATCGCTAAGTTCTTCACCGCTACCTGCTGTCATATTAATACTTGCTGGCATTGGAGGACGCTCAGGCATTCCACCCATCATACCCATTTCAGGCATAATTCCACATTCTTCTACCTGTTGGTTTTCTTTAACAATAGTAGGATTTTTACTATCAAGTTCAGCTAAACGCTTCATTACATCGATCATTTGCATAATTATTTCCTTAGGTCTTCGGCCTGAAATTTCAATAGGCTCGGTTGCTTGTCATCAGTGTCAGTATTAAATTTAGCTGCACTTTCTGTGGGAATTTCTTCTCCACGGGCTTTGCGTTGAAGTTTAAGAATATCGTTTAATTCTTTAACAAAACCGCTGTTGTACTTATCACCGTAATAATCTTCAAAATTAGGACTACCGGCTTCTGAATAGTTGTTATCGTCTAACAATGCACCTTCACGCTTAGGATCATTATGTTGATATTCTTCAGTGTGTTCAAATGGACTACGTACCACAAGGTGTGTCTTATTAACACGTAACTCTGAAGTTAAGTATTCTGTAAGTTCTTGCTGTGTTGTAGGGTAATCTAACACTACTTCATAGATATTCACTTCGCAGTTTTTAACTTGAGGAAAGTCTAATGGTAATGTTTGGATAGGAGTAGTACCAGTTTTTTTAAACCCACTAACTGCATATTTGTTCAACAATGATTTCATTGAAGCTTCTTGTTCAGTAGTGAATCCACCAGCTACTTTCACGCGAAAATCATACTTTTTAGTAGATTCTGATAGGTATTGAGTAAATGTTTTCATAATATTATTTATTAAGATTTCAAATCTTTTAACTTAGCAAGTATGCTATTTCTGTCAGTGAGTATATAGCCTTCTCCGTTTACAGTTTCGTTATCCTCGTTTCCGTGCTTTTTATCCACAGCTAATTTCTTAATCTGTAGATCGATCATTTTTAATTTCTTGTCAATTTTAGCACTTTTTGCGGTAATTGCAGCAGTTAACATAGATGCTGCAACTTCAAACATTCTACTGCCATATCTTGCTTCTACATTCATACCCAAGTCCATTAAATCATCATAGGCTTGTTCTGCTTTAGCGGCAAGTTCATCAAATTCGGCATCGCTGATATCGCCTAATCCTTTTACACGTGGTAGGGCAGCTGATATTTTATCAAACTCTTCTAATTTATCTTCTATATTAATAGTAGGAATAGGATTAGCATCCACAGAAGTAGGTGTAATTACTGCATCTACAGTGGGTGGCAATTCTAGGAGATCTTCAAGTTTTTTAGTCATACTCTTACTTATTTAGATTTTTTGCTATTGGAAAAAATATCGTGCTCGTTAATAACTCGAAACTTAATTCCTTGTTGATGGCACCATTTACTTGCAGCGGCCCACTTAGCTTGATTCTTAACAAATTGTGCTTGATTGTAAGGATTTTTACCTACACGTTCTTTAAGCATCTGATTAGCAGGTTTTATTTCTATGAGTTCTGCATGTTTCTTCATGTGTTTATCAATATAAGAAATTAAGAAATCAGGAACATATACAGTGGCCTTGCCTGTTAGTGGATCTCTATAAGGTATCTTCACGGGTTCGCTAGCCCATTCTTGTATACTAGGATTATTATCGCAAAACATACAAAATGTGGTTTCCCAACTACTTCTACAATAGGGAGGTTTACTGCCAATATATTTTTCAATATTTTTTACTTGGTAGATACCTTGACTAAATTTTAAACTCATAAAGTTTTACTACGTGGCCAAATTTGTCCAGATGCAGGTCTACGATTAAATTTATCATTAGGAAATATTTTACCTGAAGTAGGTCGTAACCCATTTTTTAAATATTTGTAAACTAAAGTTCCTGTGGGAGGACCTAACCCAGTAACAGGATCCCAATCTGTAGTACCAATATATCCACTAGTAATAAGAGTGTTATTACTTCCAACTACTATATCGTAAAATGAATTTTTATTCTTATAGAATAATGTATTATATTCCGCAGATGATCGTTGTTTGCCTGTTAATGCTTGCATTCTTGCCAGCATCCCTGCCATTACTGGTGCTGAAACACTAGTCCCACCATACGACACTATGGCTCCATTAAAATAAAGTAAATGCCCATTCATTGGTCCTGAAATATCAGGTACTCCTCTCATAGTTAATGCTGTTTGTGTTCCAGTAGTACCACTATTAATGGGTGTATAGTATAGACCAGCTTGCCAATTAGGTAATGAAAAATATCCACTTATACCTCCACCTCCGCCCCATGTTGCTGAAAAGCCAAGATCTCTGTTATCATCAGTTTCACTTTGTCTTGTGTTATTTAAATTTAATGTAAGTTTTGTTCCACCTACAGCAATAACATTTGGGCTAGATGCTGGGTATGCTACTTTTACAGTTGATAATCCTGTAAATGTTGACCCGCTATCTCCAGATGACACACAAATTGCAATCTTAGCAGCAGATGCTGTTGATAATATACTATCTATAGTTGCCATGGTACCTGAACTAGGCTCACCGCTGACGTATGTATAACTTATACTGATAATATGACAGCCGTCGGATATTGCTCTATTAAGTGCAGATGTAAAACCGCTACTAAAATATATAGTGATATTAGCTGCCGGAACTAGTGTGGCTATTGCATAGATATCAAGTGTATTTTCATTATCTGGAGATGCTCCAGTAAATGTACCACTTGTTCCATCTAATAATACTTGGTTAATTGTAGGTGCAGTAGTACCTGCAGCAATTAATCCACTAAATTTTAAATCATCAAATGTTTTATTAAGATCACTTTGCAAAAATCCGCCACCTATGGGTGCAATAATACCAATTTTAACTCCTGCTCCGTCACTTGCAGGAAAGTTATAAGCAATTGCAACTGCCGGTGGTGTGAGTCCTACATAATCTCCTATACGAAATAGTGGATTAATATCAGAAATATCAAATTCTTTTAAATTGGTAGATTCAATACTTTCATCTATGTCAGACATTTTATGTTTCCAAACGTAATAGTGTTAATGTAACTGTTATTGAAGCTGTTGACCCACTTAGATTAGTTACTGCTAGATAAATTGTATTGCCTGGTGTTGTATCATCGTTGAATCCAAATATAGCTGGCGTTATTAATTGTGTTTGTGCTCCTGTTGTAATTACTTCAGCTATTACACCTGATCCTGGAGTAGGGTCTGTAGTTTGATCTCTTGCACTGTCGCTGGTTCTTGCCGCACTAGTTATATATAGTCGAACCCAAGCTGCTGCACTTGTTTGCACCTTTAGTAATGAATAAGATTTAAATCCTGTAATTGAAATATTACCAGTTGCACTATCTGCAATGTTTGCAGTTGAACCCTGAGCTACACCTCTAATATATGAACTACCAGGACCTGTAACACCTTGTACACCTTGTCCAGTCAATCCTTGTGTACCTTGCCCTGCATTTGGCCCTTGTGCTCCTTGTGATCCAGTAGAGCTACCCTGGGCTCCGCCGACACCCTGAGTACCTTGGCCAGTTAGACCTTGTAAGCCTCTACTTCCTTGGGCACCATCAATTCCTTGTGTACCGTTGGTTCCTTGTATTGCTATTGGTACGTTTGCTAATATCTGATTAGATAAATCTTGATAGGCAAATCTTTTTGCGGCACCGTTATTAACTACTAAAAAAGTTGTAGCATCGCTAATAGTTGGTGTAATTGATAACTCTGTAATTTTTGGCATATTAATTATTCCGTTGTTAAAATTTGACCATTTTCATTGGTTAGTAGTTCTCCGTTTTGATCAAACAAAGCAAACCTTGTGTTAATAGATGTATTTGATATACTAAAGTTGTAGTAGCCATCTATTATATTTCTTTGTATTCGAGGATTAGGAGTAAATCCTCGAGAATACCCTAAACTACTAGATTTAAATCTATTATAATTTAATAGTTCGGATACTAATCCTGATAATTGAACATTAGTTAAACCTTTTAATGTATCTAATATTTGCATTGGGTTATAACCATCAGTCTGAGACTGTTTCATAATAGTTAATGTAATTGACTCGGCAGCAACTTCACCAAATCCTCTATTGGTAAAATATCCAGTCATTGCTGCTAATACCGTTGGATTTAATTCAATAGGGTTAGAATAATACTTATCCATTACATTTACAGTATTAGAATTAGATGGTAATGCTGCTGGAGGTAAATTAGAATATTGAGTCATGATTAACCTTTAGGAGGAAAAATTATTGCCGCAGGATTAGCTCTAATTTTTCCATCAACGCTGGTATTAAATCCTTTGAATATATTAATTCCAACTCCGCCGGGCAAAGTAAACACACCCGGTGCATTTGCAGCCGGTTCAGAGTATTCGTTTGCAGGCCCAGATTTTCCATATTTTCCTGCACCACTATTTAATGTATAGCTTAATAAACTACCTGCAATATTATATGCGGTAGCATTTTGTCTAGTTAGACCGTTTTGATTAACATAATTTTTAAGTACAACGGTTCCTAATTGAGTTAATATATCTGAAGCTCCTGGACGATTTACTATTCCATATTGTCTTGGATCACTTACTTTGTCGTATTCTGAATTTATAGAAGTTGGTGGTCTACTTGATTTGAATCTTGGAGACTGTAAAGTTTTATCAAATGGTGATATTCCTCTTTTATCATAAAGAAGATCGTTTCCTGCTGTATGAGGGCCTGGTGTTTGATCGTAATATTTTAAATCAAAATAATTATCACCATTTTTTTGAAGTTTTCCATGATCATAAAATACTGTTTCAAATTCAACTGTTAATTTATTTTCTAATGTTTTACCGCCTGAGCTTTGATCTACACTATCGTGTTTCCAATCTTTAATTTTAGGATTAACCAACGTATATTTTGTAAAATTTCCTTGATGCATTACATAAATTTCAATAGAATTAAAAAAATTAGTATTCAGTCCAGCATCATATCTACCATAATTATAATCAATATTTCCGTATTTGGTATCTCCAAATGCTGCATTAGTTTGTTGCCCGTCAACATAATAACGTTTATAATAATTAACCCAAAGAAGATGTGTAATATTTGTGTTATCGTCGTGTAAATCTATACTAACAGGATTATAACTTATACTTTTTTGTATTATTGTTTTTCTATTATATTGATTTAATGTTTCTGTAGCAATGTTAAATTTAGGAAGATCAACTTTCTTTGCCAATAACCCAACATTAAATCTATCTTTTTCAGCCCATTCTTTATCTTGTACACTAAGTGAATTTATATTAAATTTTACAAAATATAAAAAACTAAATTTAGGTGATTTAGCAAAAGCACTGTTACCGCTACCAATATATAATCTATTTGCGTGTTCGTAGGTTTTGAGTATTGTACCAAACCCTTTGTTGGTTATATAGTTATTAAATGTATCGCTCATAGTAATATTTAGTCAAAGAAAAACCTGGAGATTAATCCAGGTTTTTAATTATTACGCGATTATTAGTTAACTAGACCTTGGGCGTTAGATGCTCTTACAACACGACCAACATCTAATCCAATACCGCTAGCTGCACCACCTGGTGCTTCAAGTTGAATAGCGTTATCTATACAAATTGACATATCAATATCAAACGGATCATTCTTTGTGTAATCACCACCTGCATAAGTAACCTGTTTAATCCAGCAACCTAAGTATTCAAAACTTTCTAAAGTAACAGGCTCGTAAGCACCATTACCACCATCAAGAATTTCAACACGCATTCTAAATTTATAATCTGAACCAGATGCTGCTCCACTTTGTTCAAAGAAATCAAACTGTTTCTGCATTTGTTCGCCTATTTTTTTAGTAACAACGCCGCTGGCATCATCTCTAATTTTTAATTTAACATCACCAAACTTGTGTTTTCCTAAAAGTTTAACTGTACTGTTATAAACATGTAATGGAACTTCTTCAAATGAAATTTCAGGACGAGTAACAGTCATAACTTGTTTAGTTAATTCAGTACTTGGTTGACCACCTACACCAAACTGATCCATTGTAACACGGAAACGATACTGTAATTTTGGCATTAACAAGCCTTGGGTATTAGGCCCTTGACTTGCCGCTAATGGTACTGTAAATCTATTTAAACTTGCAACTGGCATATAAATGCTCCTTAATCTATGTTATTTACCTATTATAGGCCGGCCTTAATATCGCCAGTATTTTTTAATCTTAAAGGAATATAAATGTATTCAACTGCTTTAACAGGCTCAATTGCAATATCCATATATAATTCGCTACGATCTATTCTTGAAGGAGTATTATTTGTTTCATCGCAAACTACAACATAGTCATACAATGCACGTTGACCTACTAATTCAAGCATTAGACTTTCTGCTGCTGCTTTGATTTCTCTGCGAGTTTGTGCATCATTAGGTTCAAACAAGAATGGTCTTGCAAGAACATCTAGTTGACGTCTTAGATAACAAACTAGACGAGCAACATTAATTCTATCTAATGCACTGGCATTTTTAGCACGAGTACGTTGACCATATGCTACAATTCCAACACCTGTAAAAGTTGCAATTGGATTAATTTTAACTGAGTCTAATACATCGCGTATACCTTGTGATAACGCAGTAGTTTTAAACTCACCTTCATTAGTAATATATCCAACTGATGTAGCATTATCAATACCACCACGACGTGTACCTGCTGGTGCAAACCACTGATAGCTTTTTGCATCACTGTTGATAATTGTACGTAACATCATGTGACTTGGTGGAACAACAATATAATTACCTGTATTATCGTTAGTATAACCACTTGGATAGTACATAGCCATATATTCATCATATGTTACTGCACCGTCGTCATTATTGTCATATGCTAGTGCAGTATTTTTGCCCCAAGCATTTAATGCAGTTCCTGTTGGGTGCAAACGGAATGGTGTATCACCAATAACAAATGCTGTCTGCCCTCTGTCAACATTAAAACCAACCATATTTTGGATAGCTTCTGGATAACCAGGTGCGGCCATTAAGTTGAAGTTAACTGTATCTGTATCCCTAATAATTGTATTTGTATCAATTGTAGATTTTAATGCCGCAACAATTTGTGCTCGCTGTGCATGACGTCCAAATACACCAGATCCGTCTTCGGCCACATTATGTTTTGATACCCAACGATCCGTGTTATATGCATCTAATAGTTCACCAGTTACTTTTGGATACCGTTGATTTCTACCACTGTTAGCATATATATCAATATAGCCGGTCATGTATTCTTTAACATTAAATCCACTACGACGAGTGTTAAACAAACGCATACCTCTTGGATAGATAGCAGGATCCGGTGCGTCTGGGTCTAGATAATTGTATGTTAACAATTTTTGTATACTATCTGGTTCAACATCATCGCCAGCGCCGCTCCAACGAGCATCTGCAAATAACCAACCATTAGAGGTTGATTGATCAGTAACATCTTGTTTAACCCAACCGGCAGTGGTACTATAAACATAAATGTCTTTACCATAGCGGTCCATATCTGCGGTGGAAATCCATATATCACCATTTACCAATGGTCCTCCAAGACTTTGTCCATTAGATTTTGCAGGTGCAGTTGCCGAAACAATCGGACCTCCGGGACTTGAGTTAGGAAATGCACCAGCGGTGCGATAACCAACCCATTGAGTACCGTCATGATACATAATATCAACTTCGTCAACTATTGAATTATACCATAGTGTTCCATCAGCTGGAGTATTATATGGTGCATCATCCGATGCAACATAACTTAATGGTGACCAATTTGTAGCAATAAAAGCTGCAGGAGTATCTCCAGGTGCAGGAGTATATAAATTAGAAGTTATATCTGCTCGAAATCCAAGTGCAGCTAATGGAGCAGCGGTGCCGTCGGTCATTTCAAAATCGCCTCCTAACTTGTGCGAAATTGTTATACTATCAGTTACAGCATTATAATTAGTAACAATATTAACAAGGCCCGCAGCCGCTATAAATCCTGGAATTAAAGATGCAAGGCTGGTAGTAGTTGAACCACCTGTGACAGTTATTGTAGTAGCACCGGACCAGGTAGTAGATCCTGCTGTTGTTTCTTTAATTGTAAAACTATATGTACCTGCACCAGATTTAGGACTTAAACTACTAGCTATAGTAGTTGCTCCAGTATTTGCACGTCTCCATGCCTTAAAGTTTGCTATTGGATTGGCTGAGTTGTTATCGTAATTTGTTTCAATAAAAACAGATCCAATAGGTATAGCCGACCCACCTTTTGGATCTAATCCTGCTGTAGCTTCTAATACCTTATCATAGATTGGTGCTGTTAGTTTATCCCATCCCTGAGATGCACTATTAAAACGTTTTACACTCCAGTTAGCACCATTGTTGGCTGTAGTTGTTACAATCCATACACTCTTGTTAGCAGTACCACCATTCCAATTAGGAACTTGATAATGAGGGGTCATTGCAAGATTTTTTGATGCATTAAGAACAACATCCCATAATGTTCCGCTAGTCTTATAGTACAATCTATTGGTATTATTTTTAGTAAGAATTAAACAATAATCTCCCATATTCCCAACAGTAGAAGCTGGTGCAATACCACTAAACTGTCCTGCATCGGAATCGTCGTTTAATATAATAGGAGTTTTATCAACAAATATTTGTTTGGTTGAATCCCATTCTTTAATACCATATTTGCTATCATTGGTATCAATCCAATATTGTCCAGCATTTGGATTACCCTTCGGCGTACTAGATGTTGGGATTAAATCTGTTGTATTAACGTCGGCTCTAATAACATATGCTCTGCTACTAACACCAAGCAAACTATAAGCTGCTTGCAGACCGTATTCATTTAACTCATTACCATGTAATGGATTACCACTAGCATCTGTATAAAATTGTGGTACACCAAATGTGTCAGCTAAATCACGCTGACTGGTCATTAACCATAATTTACCAGCATTTGCTGCTGTGGTGCCGGCTGCTATGGTGCCGCCTGCATTTGTTTTGTCTTGGGCAGATGTTACAAATAATAAAGGCACAGTTCCTGGTGCCGCTGGAGTATAAAAACTCTCATCAATTACTGTTACTAATACGCCCGGTGAATTCAATGTTGCCATATGTAATTTCTCCTAATTGGATTACTTGAATTATTTACCTAGTATATGAAAAAACAAGGGGTTAAATACTAGTGAAAAGGGCAGCAAAAAGGGCGCAAAATGAGAGATTTATGCAAAGAATGCGGTAACAGGCCTGTGGCAATTAACTATTATAAATTAGGTAAAGCCTTCTATAGATCCAAGTGTGACCATTGTGCAAGTCAACGCAAAGATGGTATACCTTTGTGGGAAAAAGCAGGATATAAAAAGAAAACCACATGTGATAAATGTGGTTTTACATCTAAATACCCTGATCAATTTAACGTATTCTACGTCGATGGTAATGTAACAAATTGTAGATATACAAATCTTAAGACAGTATGCGCCAATTGTCAACGCATATTACATAAACTTAAATTGCCTTGGAAGCAGGGAGATCTTCGACCAGATTTTTAAGTTGTTCAAATAATGAATCAATGGTACTATCATTGGATACTATATGATCAATTTTGCCGCCTACCCAAGAATATTCACTGGCGTGTATTTTTGCTTTTTCTAGTTTTTGTCTACTAAGTGCCCAAGTTGTATTACCGTTCGGTCCACTATTAAATGATTTTGCAGCAGAAATCCAGTTAGGATCATCACCACGCTTAATACGTACCACAAGGCCGCCGGCTTTATGAATTGCGTCAATTTCATTAGGAAAGCGTACATCACTAATAACAATGTTATCATTACTGGTTAATAACTTATGTTCCAAGCTAGCAATCCAGATGTCATTATGAAACGCTTTACGGCATACTTCTGTACCCCACCATTGAAGAATCCACCTTGGTGTTAGATTAGGCATGTCTAGCCGCTTGGCCCACCACGGATCTACTTGTTCTCGCCATTCTCGGGCTTCTTTTGTACGGCCTTCGAGTAATGTACGATCCCAACCAAACACGGCTGCTACAGCATCTTTTAATGTGCCAGCAAAACTATCTCTTCTAAATCCGTGAAAATTAACCAAATAATCAGCGGCGGTGTCTTTTCCAGAGCCAATTAAACCTACAAAACCTATGATCATAGCATCCTTGAGTAATACTATAATTTATTACAATTACGTTAATATGTCAATAATTTGTTAGCCAATTACAAAAGTAAGTGGTGTGCCACCATCTTTGTAATTTACCAAATCAAGTTCTAGTGTTTCAATTTCAGCTTTACCTTCGCCTTTGAGAGCTGCACCATTTAATTGTGTGGTGCCCGATGGTGCAGCAATACTGGCAAACTTTTCACGTGCTTCACCTAGCATAAGTTTACAAGTTGCTAATGAATAATCTTTTAACCACTGTCCTGCAAACTGATCTTGCATGAGATTAAAGTCTGGGCGATAGTTATATAACCACAACATGACTTCTTCTTCGGCTCGTGGACGTTGCATAATAGTAAGTTTTTTAGTAGTTTTGTTAAATGTAAAGTTAATTTCGCTACCAAACATTTTACCTACTAATTTTTGATAGCTGGCAAATGCGTAATAAGTTGCTAATCCTCCCATATTTGTACTAGTTAACAAATAAGTGTTAGAATATGCTAGATTAAATGGTTCGTATACTGAGCCGCCTTGACCGCCGCCTGATCTACTGCCAACGCTACGACGGAAAATCTGTCGAACATTGGTAACTTCTTGTGGAAGAATATACTCATTTTGATCCACGTCAAGTGTTAAAAATCCAAAACTTTCTTCTACTGCATTACTGCTGCGTTGGCGAAATTTAGCCAATGCCCTGTTAATTGCTGTGTTGTAATGTACAGGGTCTAGTTCTACATCAACCATGCCACTACCTAACATGGATTTGACGTATTCTACAATTTGTTGGCGTTCGTTTTCGTTTTCAGTCATAACAATATTTACCTATAAATACAATACTATGCCAAGACTTTCCATGTACAAGCCCGAAAAGGGCAATGATTTTAGATTTATAGATCGTGTAATTAACGAAGAATTCCAAGTGGGCGGTACAGATGTTTATATACACAAATATCTTGGCCCTGTCAATCCCGAAGACGGAAACAGCACTCCTACACAACCTAATAATTCTAATCCTATTCCAGAATTAGGAATACAAGATTTGTTGTTCATGGAAAACAGAGATAGACATTACGATCCTGATATATACGTTATACGTGGAATATATACCATGCAAGACTTAGATTTTAATTTGAGTCAATTTGGATTATTTCTTCAGAATGACAACATTATGATTAATTTTCATTTACGCAGCAGTTTTGATGCGTTAGGTAGAAAAATTATGGCAGGAGACGTTATAGAATTACCACATCAAAAAGACGAGTATGCGTTAGATGATAGTCTTGTAGCACTAAGAAGATTTTATGTAGTTTCAGAAGTTACACGCCCTGCCAGTGGATATAGCCAAACTTGGTATCCACATTTAGTTAGAGCAAAATGTTCACCATTAGTTGATAGTCAAGAATTTAAAGAAATACTTGATGCAGATTCTGGAGCAGAGGACGGAAGTACATTACGTGATTTAATGTCATCATATAAGAAAAATATAGAAATCAATAATCAAATTATTCAACAAGCACAAGCAGACGTTGAAAAGAGTGGATATCAAACTGATCAGTTTTATGTTGTACCTATTTCAAATACTGGAACTGGATTAGTATCCGTAGCAGATACAACTATAGATAATACTGATGTTACATCAGAATCATCATATTTAGATACATCAGCTGTATTAAATACTCCTGGTAAAAATTATTATATTGGATATTTAACAGGAAATGGAATTCCACCAAATGGAATTCCATATGGATTTGGTATTATATTTCCTGCAACTCCAGCACTTGGTGATTTTTTCTTGAGAACTGATTATTTGCCTAATAGATTATTTAGATTTGATGGAGTGCATTGGATCAAATACGAAGATAATGTAAGAATGACTACTAGTATGATGGGAGAATCACAAACAGATAATCCATTATTGGTAAGAAGAAAGTTAAAAACTAGTTTTGTCAACAATACAACAACTGGTACAATTTCTGGTGTAGTTGTTCCGGAACGACAAGCATTGAGTCAAGTATTGAAACCAAGGGCAGATTTATAATATGGACTACTTTTATGATGGGCAAATACGTAGATATTTGTCACAATTTATTCAAATACTTAGTAATTTTGCCTACAAAGATTCTAAGGGCAATCTGGTACAGGTACCTGTTCGCTACGGAGATATGACTAGACAAGTTGGACAAATACTAAGAAAAAATAGTGAGAACACAATTCCTAGTGCTCCATTTATTTCTTGCTATATCAAAGAATTGGAATTTGATAGAGAACGTCTACAAGATCCAACTTTTATTAGTAAAATTAATATAATAGAAAGAGACGTCGAAAATCAACAATATCTAAATACCAAAGGTAATAACTATACCATTGAACGTATTATGCCAAGTCCTTATAAATTAACGTTGAATGCAGATATATGGACTACCAGTAACGATCAAAAATTACAAATATTTGAACAAATAGCAATTTTCTTTACTCCAAGTTTTGAAATACAAACCACAGACAACTATCTTGATTGGACAAGTTTAAGTACCGTTAGATTAGATGATGTAAGTTGGACTAGTCGTCAAATTCCTCAAGGAGTTACAGAAGATATTGATATTATGACTATGACATTTGATACTCCTGTATGGATCACACCTCCTGCTAAAGTAAAAAAATTAGGAGTTATTACTAAAATTATATCTAATATATTTGCAGGTAATCCACAAGGAACAATTGCTAGTCTATATAATGTAGAAGATGCTGCTGATATATTTTCAAATATTTCGCCAGATACAACTATTACAATAACTCCTGGTGATTATGATTTACTAGTTTTAAATAACACTGCTAGATTAATACATAGCAATGGTCTTGGTGAGAATATTGATATTACAGCACCAAAAAATACAGCATCGTGGCATAGAGTGTTAGATCTATACCCTGGAAAATTTAGAGCTGGGTTAAGTGAATTAAGATTTGCTCAATCAGGTGGTAACGAAGTAATTGCATATATGAGTCTAGATCCCAGTGATGACTTTGCTATGAGATTGAACATAAACACAGACACTGTACCAAGTAATACAATTATTGCAGGTAGAGGAACAGTTGATGCTGTAATAAATCCTGAAAATTTTAATCCTGGCACCGTTACAATAAACACAAGATATTTAATATTAGAAGATATTAACAACGACCCGCTATTTGGACAAACGGGATATCAAGGACCTGTTGCATGGCAAAATTCTGATCACACAGATTTCCAGGCATTTGCCAATGACATTATAGAGTGGGATGGCAATAACTGGAATATTGTATTCAGTTCTGCTACTGTTACTAGTATAATATACATAACTAACTCATACACGAATACACAATATAAGTGGGATAACGGATCATGGAGTAAGAGTTATGAAGGCGTTTATAGTTCAGCATTATGGAGAATAATTCTTTAAATCAAGTAATATGTAGTGGTGGGCTATTTCTTGCTAAAGATACCAAACGATTTTTATTTCTGTCAAGAACACAATCTAAAACAGCAGGTACATGGGGACTAGTTGGCGGTAAAAAAGAACCTTCAGATAGTACTCCGTATGATGCTCTTATACGAGAGATCCATGAAGAAATAGGCAAAATGCCTACTATAAAAAAAGTAATTCCTCTAGAATTGTTTATCAGCAACGATCTACAATTTCAGTATAACACTTATCTATTGATTGTTGACAGAGAATTCATACCTGTACTAAATGAAGAACATGATGGCTATGCATGGGCCAGTTACGATCAATGGCCTAAACCATTGCATAGGGCTGTAAAGAATTCATTTAGCAGTAAAATTATTAGAGCTAAATTAGAATTATTATTGGATTTATTTTAAAATCCTAAGTGTTTCTTCCTAACAAATTCTAAATCGTAATTAGATTTATTAGAATTTACTTCTTGATTTTCAAATGGTGTAAACGTAGGTGAACATAATCTCCATCCTGTTCCCCATTTCTTTGTCAGATAATCTATATTCATTGCATTAACATCATCTAATTTTTCTTTTAAGCTAGGATCATTTTTTTGTGTTTGATAATGATATTCTCCGTTGCTTATTTCTAATCCGTGATAGTATGGGTTATCTAAGGACAATATTTTTTTAATTGGTCTATGTATAAATCTCATAATATAGTCTGCATCTTCACAATATGCTGGATATAAGTTTTCATCAAATAAACCAAATGTTTGAATAATAATATCTCTTATTAAGAATAAATCCCAACTACCAACACCAAATGCTCCTGGGTTACCATGTATTAACCCTAAGTTAGAATCGTTTTCTATCTTAGTCGACATTTCTTCCAATACGCCCGGACCAAATGACACATCATCATTGGTTATGATCCAGTATGGACTATTCATGTAGCATTTAATTATAAGATTCCATGCACCGGCAACTCCTATATTTGCAGGTAAATGTACTATTTTTATATTCTTAACAAATTTATGATTTATTTTTTTTAAATTATCTAAATCTTCATCTAGTTCACCGCGGCCGTTATTGTTAATAATAACAAAATTATCAACCGGATAATCGATACTCATTAATAATCTAGTTACCCAAAAATTACTATTAACTACTGCTGTTCCGATGACTGGTATTGATTGTTGTGTGCTCATCTTATAAAACCTTTTTCAAATTTAATTACATCAGAATCCAACTTTATTCCATTTTCACAAGATCTGCAAATTTTAAAAGTAGAGTAGGGGTTTGGAATTACTTCATCGTAACTTTGATTGTATAAATTACCTATAATATTTTCTAAACTATAGTCCATACAACAAAGAGAAACATCTCCGTTTGGCAACAAAACATTATGATATAATCTTTCTTCACAATTACACGTCATATCATGATTTCCATGAAATACTGTTTTATATTCATTTTTTAAATTTTCTAACTCAGGTTTTAATAATGCTTCACCTAGCAAATTTCCTGCACGGTGCCACATTTCATGTACCGGTGCAGATGAATATATATGCCTAATATCTTCATGCATTTCAGTTCCCATAGACATAGTATGGAAATTATGTATTTCATGTTGAATTGTTTTTATGTATTCTAAAAGTTTAATATAACTTTTAGTTATTGGATGTTTTGCTAAACGTCCTTGATCAGGCAAATGAAGAACAAAACCACCGTTAGGATTTCCAGCAAACGGAATATGTTTAATACGTTCCATATCTTCTATGGACATTCCTATACCAGTGGTGAATATAGATACAGGATGGCCTTGATTGTGTGCATATAGTACCATATCTGTGCAATATTTGTTCATCCACGGCTCGGTAAATCCTGCAAATGTAATTCTTATGTCTTTAGGTACTTTATCTATTAACGTTCTAAACCCTTCTATAGATAAAATTGGTTCACCTTTATATTTAGATTCTAAAATACGTTGTGGACAGAACACACAATCAACCACACATCCCTTTTTTGGAATTATTGTAGTAATTTCCAATGTAGGGGAACGAGAAAGTCTCCACTTCTCAATATAAACTCCTGGAAAAACTTTTATTTTATGTTCTGGTTTCATTTATAATTTTGCCAAGCATATAATCTTCTGCTTTTTTAGTTGTTGAATTAATAAGTTTCATCTTTTCTAATATTACTGGATCTATTAAATCTGGATGTATCCACCAGTCTTCGTAGTTCCGCCAATCGTCGGGTGCAATATCATTTACTACCATAACATATCCAAACGACTCTAGATATTTTCTTGATTTTTCTCTAAATTTCTTAGATTCATCACAATAGTAATCATGTTCATAGGTGATAACTGCAAATCGATATTTTTCAAAAGGCATCGATAATAGTATGTTATATGTAATATTAGGTGGGTCACAATCTAATTGCAAATAATCTATATCGTTAGAAAAATCTAAGCCTGGTAAAAATTTCTCATAATTTATTAATGTTGCATCCTTTAACAAACATGGATTTTTTCTTTCTTTTGAAAACGCATCAATAAACTGTTGATCTATATCTAGAGATACCCCAGTCCACTCAAAGTTTTGTTCTAGTAATGCTGTATTATTTCCATAAAATGGATTAGCAGCACCTATCTCTAAATAAGTTCCTTTGCGTTTTCCATTTAACATAGTTAATACAAACATATCTTGATATGATTCGGCAAAGTTTTTTTCAATATTTTCCGAACCTGGGAATTTTAATTTTAGTTGACTATATTTTTCTTTATTGAATAAAGTTAATTTATTTTCTTTAATTCCAATTTCTTCAAAATATTTTAAATTCTTAATGACAGCTGATCTATGTGTATCATCAATTTCATGATTAACTAATAAATCTTTGAACAATGTTCTAGATTCTTCACACAATCCACACCACCAGCTACTAACTGCTTTTTCAAATAATAATCCATATATTCCGGGATATCCTACATCTGTCCTCAGTGGCGTAGAATTATGATCGCAAACACCTAATCCTGTAGATGATAACATATAACATAAAAACCAATCACCTTCTTTCTGTTCAATTTCATGTATTCTACTTAAAAAGAAATATGCTTCTGGTCGAGTTGGCAACAATGCAATGGCATGTTGCAATAGACCTTTTACAGAAAATGCCCGTGTTCCTTGTTTTTCAAAACATCTTGCGGCTTTTACTAAACATTCGTATTTCAACAAATCGTCGTTGGTTCTTTCAGCAGTTCTTATATAGTATGAAACTGCCGATGCTGTTTGTCCTATGCTATTGTAATGCAATGCCAATAAAAAATTAATTTCAGCATCCGCAGGGTCATGTATAAATTTTTCTAATAAATTGATAAGTGTGCTATTTGTTTTCATACTATTTTTAATAAGAATTTATAAAATTTTCAAGTGCTTCTGCAGGGAACTTTAGCAAGTAGGCAGCGTTATCCTGGAATCCAAATGTAATTAAGATATCATCTTTATATTTGCACATACCTATAGAAAACTCAACATGAGCATCCATGATAGAAAAATCATTGGTATATTTAACTACATTCCAATTTTTATCCCAGATGATAAATCGATGTTTATATACTGCATCTTTTCTACCAACTTCACTTTTGAATAAATCTACTTCGTGTGTTAATGCAATATACCCATCGTTGAATTTCATTACTTGAGAACCACCACGTATATCTCTAGGTAACCATATTGATCCACTCAAATATTCTGTTTTAGAAGTTTGAGATTCTGGATTAATACTTACTAGTTCAGTAGGATTAGTCCATTTAACATAGTGATATGGAACATCTAATACAGGCATCCAGTTTTTTTCACAATAAGAATTTAAATCTTTAGGAGGAGGAATTCTAAATCTAGATACTTCTGTAACAGCGTTTTCTGAAACTACTATTTCAGAAAGTTCCATTCTACCTTGACCATTAGTAGTGGTGTCTCTACGTACACCAGTTATATATAACTTTCCATTCCATCTTATTAATCTTGCATCTTCTAATCCTACAAAATCCCACATGGGTTCATAGGTATCAAATTTAGATGTATCAATTTTATTAATTCTGGTAATTTCAAAATCATCATTGAGTTCGCAATAGAAATTATCAGTCCTTAAATGAATATCATTTTCAGGATGCAAATAAGTTAGCGGACCCCATGGATGTTGAAATAATTTCTTTTCAGAATGAAAAAATGTATAGTTAACATGTCGAATATTAACAATAATCTTACCGTCATCTATTAAAATAGATGGGTTCATTAATCCCGTACCATTTGTTTGCTCTGACGGGATAATAAGAGGGTGTATGCTACCGCCTCTATCTAGAGCGAATTTTGCAAGATTTGTCATAATTGAGCTTTTATTTAGTTGAATAAAATACTCAGTTAATTATAATTGATAATTTTTCAAAATCCTAGTAGTGTTTTTAATTCATTTTTCCCAAAGCACTTGCTGGTAATGAAGTAGAGTTTGGATCGCCTAGTTGAGATTGTGCCTGTTTTTGTATTTCTGTAAAAGTGTCAATTCCTATTTCAATTGGTAATTTAGCCACACCCGACAATACTGCATTAAGTTGATTAATATCTAATTTTAATGTAACTGTTTGTTTTTGTTCGTTCACGATGTTCTCCTATTATGTACATTGTTAACGATATTTATACAGGGGCAGATTCTGGAGGAATATAAACGGTTCCTGTTGACCACGGGAACGATGTGGGATGAATTTCAGCAATTACAGTTTTCTTTGCTTCAATTTCTTTAGAAATTTGCTCATTAACATGTCTTTCATAGTCACCTACTACTACAGGTTTAATCCATTCTAATACAATTTCTTCTGAAAGAGAATCGTATGAAATAAAATTATCAGGGTCAACTTTATCAGGATCAAACGGTGTTGCACCAACAAATCTTCCAGTATTGCCATGTTCATCGGTGCCTATTTTTTCCCAATGAGTTTGAAAAATGATATTCGAAAGCATATTACTGCTTTCTACTTTTTTGAAACTTGTTAGTTTCCATGTATATGTTATTGACATTTTATCTCCTGACTCTTTTTTTATTTATTTTTTAAAAATTTCTCTATTAACAATTCTAAATTTGAAATTTTTTCATTTTGTTTTTCAATCATTTCTTGCTGTTCTTTTATACCTTCAATTAAAAGTGGTACAATTTTATCAAGTTTAACAGTTAGATAGTTTTCTCCTGATCGAGATGTTCCCATTTTTTCATCAAGATATGATTGCTCGTAGTTTACGCCAGGATCTGGTGACCATTTATCAAATGGTGCCGGACTAACTGCCTGTGGTAATACTTTTTGAATTTCTTGAGCAATAACGCCTAAATCATTATATTTTCTATCAGGTATAAACCCAACTTCGTCGGCTGTATTATTCCAGTCAAAAGTTACACCACGTATATTTTTAATCTTATCAATGGCATTTGGAATTTCTACAATATTTTCTTTTAGACGTACATCAGACGCATAGGCTGTGATATCACTATAGACACCGAGTGTTCCACCCATTGTACAATTATTATTGCTTAAATCCCAATAAGCAGGCCACCAGCCAGAGCCAACTGTACTCCAACTAGTATCATCAACTCCACCTCGTAAAATATAAAATAGATTACTATTGTTATGTAAGGCAGCACTCATGTGATCGGTATCTTGGAAATGTATAGTAGGTGAACTTCCTCTAATATAAAATTCGTTACCCCACAATCTCATAGTATTCATTGATGAATAACCGTTGGGATCACAATAATAACCAGAATCGTTCCAATCATAGAAAATTGTGCCGTCGACTCGGCCGGGTGTTCTAAAACTTCCGCCACCCCATGCACCTTTGAAACTTCCGTTTTCTAACAATATTACACCGTGACTACCTAAATAACTTGCTGCCCCACCAGCATTAGGATGACTCCATGCTAGGCCGTATAAATTACCTGTAGTAGTACCATCAGCTGGCAACTTATAACTATCACCCATTGAGAACACACCCTGATAGCGATAAGAATCGTAATTACCAACTATACCTTTACCAAAATTATCAAATACAATGTTACGACCATATGTAATTCTTGTGGTATCCCGTGTATCATGATAATGAATTAGACTGTCGGCACCTGCATATCGACTATAACGGTATACATTATACCCACTGTCCCAATACCAACGATCACCGTACCAACCACTTGAATCTTCACCAAATCTAAATTCAGCAGCACCCGAATCATGTGCTCCTAAATATAAACTTCTTATTAATGAAGTATTATTTGGATCACAATAGTAACCAGTATCGTTATAATCGTAGAAAATAGTACCTCTTACATCTGACGATGCTACTATGTTAGTACTCATTGACGAAGCAAATCCGCCATTGATTAAGCATAGTAATCCATGACTTGCTAAATTAGCAGCAGCACCACCGGTACTAGGATAACTCCATGCTAGGCCATATAAATTACCTGTAGTAGTACCATCGGCTGGTAGATACCAACTTGTTCCCATTGACCAAACACCCTGGTAACGTGTTGATGAATATGTACCCATAACACTATAACCGTAATTGGCATCTATTAAGACATTACCATTAGATCTTAGATACGAGGCAGCGGTTAAACTATATACATATGAGTTGTTATTTGGATCAACATAATAACCAGTATTGTCACTATCGTAGTAGACACTTGCATACACATTGCCGCTAGAGTTGACTCCTATTAGAGGCACTTTATACCAATCACCAGGAGTTCCACCCCATGCACCTCTAATGTATGTTAACCCAGGCTGACCAGCACCCATGGTCATTTGCCAACCCCATCCATATGTTCCATTATGGGCATGTTGAACGTTTATACCATCCCAATGACTAGTACCAGCAGGCTGATTACCGGGACTACCCCATGAATCCCAAAAGCCGTTTCCCCAACCAAATACAGTGTTTAGGTCGGTAACACCCCACCCCATTGCACCGTTCCAATAAGTACTATCGCCAATGTAATCGTTACGTGCTGTATTAAATTTGTACGTTGATCCAAGACGCATCTTACTAAACGCTGTAAACCCATTGTTGTTAGTTCCATATGCTCCATTAATATCAATATAGTAAGTAGTATCATTATAATCATAAAATACAGGTGAACGCATTTGAGTATAATTGTAGAAAATGCCGCCTCCATTGTTTGAATGAATGTCACCATTTGAATAATAGTTTAAATAAAGGCCATATCCTGTCTTTGAATCAATGTGTAAATTTCCGTTAGATGCACTTACGGTTGCCTCATCTGCTGAACCACCATCCCCACCAAATCTAGTATAACGTCCACTTGAATTAGGCCCTGTATATAGTTGACCTCTTGCTCTTAATGCCACACCTGTAGAATTAGGATCTAGATAGTAACCATTATCATCACTGTCATAATATGCCGGTGCATACCAATTTTTTCTCCAACCTGCATTATTACTGCCTAACAGTTGTTCTAAGTTAGGCTCATTGCCATTGATTTCGTAGAAACCGGGTCCCCACCAATCTAAACTGGCTGCTGCATCAGTGGAATAGTATAGATATGTTCTATGTGTTTGTTGAGTAGCACCATTGGCCATTCTGAAGTCTGTATAGGCAACAATCTTTTGCCCAGTATCCATACGATATAGGCCGCCTCGTGCAGTATTAGAAGCATTAGTATCCCCGTATGCTTGTATAAATCCAATACTTATACACCACACATCCTGTGGTAAAGTACTAATACCAAACGGACCAAAATAAGGATTGGTATCAGCACTACCGGCAAGATTAATAGTATTACCACCGTCACAACCGTGATAAAAATTACCATTGGTGCTGGTTCCGTTTCGTCTAACATATACCACACTCATGTAACTCTTGAGATAACTTACACTAGTAATGGTCTTGTTCCAACCTCCGTCGTCGTTACTAGCTGCATCGTTACTACGAGCACCCCATAGTATGCTACGGCGGCCAAACGGATCAGTTCCATAGGCTATGACGTTTTCAGCGGAAGTTCCGTTTAGAGTAAAGTTTCCACCGTAGTAACCTAGTTGGTCGCCAGATAACCCTGCTACCCATCCCTGGCTAGTAGCAAAGTTCAAACCTACAGTTGAACCCGTTACACCTTGAGTAGCAATACCAGTAAGGCCTTGTACACCCTGTACACCCTGGGCACCTTGAATAGTAGTACCAGTAACGCCTTGAGTAGCGGTACCAGTAAGGCCTTGTACACCTAAAACACCTTGCGAACCTTGAACGCCTTGAGTAGCAGTACCAGTAACGCCTTGAGTAGCAGTACCTGTAACACCTTGAACACCTTGACGACCTTGAGTAGCAGTTCCATCAACACCTTGAGTAGCAGTACCAGTAAGGCCTTGTATACCTTGATTGCCGAGCGTACCTTGAGTACCAGTACCAGTAGTACCTTGTATACCTTGATTTCCTGTTAACCCTTGAACACCTTGACGACCTTGTGTACCAGTACTACCAATAAAACCAGTAACACCTTGGACTCCTTGTTGGCCTAGTACACCTTGGACTCCTTGACTGCCAGTAACCCCTTGCGTACCAGTATTACCAATAACACCTTGCGTTCCAGTATTACCAATAAAACCAGTAACTCCTTGAACACCTTGACTACCTATAGTACCTTGAGTAGCTGTACCTGTGGTGCCTTGGTTGCCTGTGGTGCCTTGATTGCCTATGGTGCCTTGGGCACCTTGAGTAGCAGTACCTGTAACACCTTGAGTAGCTGTACCAGTGGTACCTTGAAGACCAGTAGTACCTTGACTTGCTTGTGTACCTTGTGTACCTTGAGTGCCAAATATACCTTGTGTACCATTACTACCTTGGGCACCAGTTGTTCCTTGACTACCAGTGGTACCTTGACTACCGGTGGTACCTTGATTACCAGTAGTACCTTGATTACCAAACGTACCCTGAGTACCAAATACACCTTGACTACCGGTGGTACCTTGTGTACCAGTAAGAATAGTACCTGAAATATAAACAGTACCACCAACATATAAATCTTTAACAATACTTACTCCACCGGCAACAGTTAATGCACCTGTTGTAGTTGATGTACTATTAGTAGTACCATTGACAATTAGTCGAGTATCAACGGTACCGGTTCCGTATATTCTTGTTCCAGATAAGAGTTGTGCCATAGTTTAGTATTTACCTGAGTATTTTTAATGTAAATTTAAGATTTTTCAATTTTATTAATTTTTTCATTTAATTCTTTAATGGCTTCAATTAATAATGGAATAATAAGATCATATCTAACAGCCTTAAATGGATTGTTAGGATCATTTTTATTTTCTAGCCCTGGAGGAATATGTTTGAATACAGCCTCGGGTAATACATTTTCAAGTTCTTGAGCAATAACACCAACTAACTTATCATCTGTTCTATGAATATAATTATAATGATATCCATTAATTTGAGATACTTTATCCAGTGCTCCTTTTATCTTAACAATATTTTCTTTAAGTCTTTTATCCGAAGTACCATAGAAAGCAGTAATATCTCCGGTAGCAGTAATACTACCATTTATAGTAAGTCCTGCAAATGTTGGACTATTAGTAGTAGCAAGTGGTTGTACAGCAGGTCCAATAACACCCTGATTACCTAAAATACCTTGGGTGCCTAAAACACCTTGAGTACCTAAAACACCTTGATTACCTGTAACACCTTGACTACCTGTAACACCTTGACTACCTGTAACACCTTGACTACCTGTAACACCTTGAGTACCAGTACTACCTAAGACACCTTGAGTACCTTGGCGACCTTGAGTACCTTGAGTACCTAATACACCTTGGTTACCTAATACACCTTGATTACCTGTAACACCTTGATTACCTGTAACACCTTGATTACCTGTAACACCTTGTACACCAAGTGGACCTTGGACACCTTGAGTAGCAGTACCAATAGTACCTTGATTACCTAATACACCTTGATTACCTAATACACCTTGGGTACCTAATACACCTTGGGTACCTAATACACCTTGGGTACCAGTTGATCCTGTAAAACCAGTAATGCCTTGAGTACCAGTACTACCAGTGGACCCAGTAACACCTTGATTGCCAATAACACCTTGATTACCAGTAACACCTTGTACTCCTCTTATAAGTCCAACATCATTAAATCCGTAATATGGATTTGTTGTAGGTCCTGCATATACCCAAAGGCGACCTGTATCATTGGCTATATACCCATCACCGGCAACTGGAC
>Ga0214919_10002589_pt1 | contig 28264 bp, 26 predicted proteins | sample LL1503_MetaG_FD_177994 | JGI IMG/M metagenome (GOLD analysis project Ga0214919, IMG submission 177994) | Freshwater microbial communities from Lake Lanier, Atlanta, Georgia, United States - LL-1503 | ecosystem: Environmental > Aquatic > Freshwater > Lake | place: USA: Georgia | collected... | reverse complement strand
GCAATCCGGGCTGGAGGGCTATTACCTGGAATACGACCACGCGCTCGAAGCCCACGAGCGCCTGCGTTTCGCGCCCCATGAGGACGCGCCAGACTTCGACCCCAGCGCCGCGCCCATCCTGCCGATCAGCACCTGGCCGCAGGAGCGGCTGTCAAAAGCGCACCGAAATTACGCAATGGAATATGTCCGCACGGCCTACCCGACCGCGCTGCAACTGTGGGGCCCGGACCAGGCCTGCCAGTTGCTGCGGCTGACCGGCCGCATGATAGGCATGCAGCATTACCACCAGATCGCCGCCAGCCTGGGGCTGGCCGCCGATCGGTCGGCAGCCAGTTTCGCGCAGTTCATCGCCGCGCTGGCCCAGGCCCAGGGCGACCGCTGCGAAGTGCAGGCCCAAGGCAGCGGATTTCGCGTGCACCAAAGCGGTTGGAAATTCATGGAGGGCATCGCCGACGCCGACAACGCGCTCGCGTCAAGCTGGAACGGTTTGATCGAAGGCGCGCTGGCGGCCCACAACCACCGCCTGGGGCTGAGCTTTCACGCCGAGACCCGGGGCCCGCAGCCTGAACTCGAATGGCTCGTGACCGACGCGCCTGGGCGCGCCAGGCCGGCGTGAGCGGATTGCAGGCCTGCGGCGGCGTTCAGATGCCGGTCAGCCCGCCGGTGCACAGCAAGGTGTGGCCGCTGACATAGTCAGACTCCGGGATGCACAACAGGTAGACCGCGCCCGCCGCCTCGTCGGGTGTGCCGCCACGGCCCAGCGGAATGCTGCGCTCCATCGCCGCGAGCAGGTCCGGGTTGATGCCGACCTTGATGTCGCGGCCGTCGATGTGGGCGGTCGCATGCTGCGCCGCGCTGGTGGTCAGCCGGGTCTGGATGAAGCCAAAGGCAACGCAGTTGACCGTCACGTTCATTCGCCCCCACTCCTTGGCCAAGGTCTGCGTCATGCCGACGATGCCGGCCTTGGCGGTGGCGTAGTTGGCCTGGCCGGCGTTGCCGAACAGCCCAGCCACCGACGAGATGTTGACCACCTTGCGCACCACGCGATGGCCGGCGTCCGTATCGGCCTTGCTCAAGCGTCGGATCACCGGTTGCGCGGCGCGCAGGATGCGGAACGGCGCCGTCAGGTGCACGTCGAGCATCGCCACCCACTGCTCGTCGCTCATCTTCTGGATCACGTTGTCCCAGGTGTAGCCGGCGTTGTTGACGATGATGTCCAGGCCCTGGTAGGTGTCGATGGCGGTGGCGATGAATCGATCGGCAAAGTCCGGTGCCGCGACGCTGCCGACACAGGCCACGGCCTGCCCGCCGGCGTCGCGAATCGCCTGCACGGTCTCTTGCGCTGGTTCGGCGTCAAGGTCGTTGACGACGATGCGCGCGCCCTCGCTCGCCAGCTTGAGCGCGATGGCGCGGCCGATGCCGCGGCCCGATCCGGTGATCAGCGCGACCTTGGCGTCGAGTTTCTGGGTCATGGAAAGTTCTCCTTGAGGTTCAGGGCCGGGCACAAGATGAGCCGTGCCCGCCGTCAAACGGGTACGGTCAGACGCGCTCGTACAGCGTGACGACGCAGGCGCCGCCCAGCCCCAGGTTGTGCTGCAGCGCGAGCCGCGCGCCTTCGACCTGACGTTTGGCTGCGGTGCCGCGCAGTTGCTGGACCAGTTCGGTGCACTGTGCCAGGCCGGTGGCGCCGAGTGGGTGACCCTTGCTCAGCAAACCGCCCGAAGGGTTGGTGACGACCTGGCCACCGTAGCTGTTGTCGCCGTCGCAGACGAACTTCTCGGCGCCGCCGCGCGGGCACAAGCCCAGCGCCTCGTAGCTCAGCAACTCGTTGTGGGCGAAGCAGTCGTGCAGTTCGACCACGTCGAGGTCCTGCGGTCCGACGCCGGCCGCAGCGTAGACCTGGTCGGCCGCGGCCTTCGCCATGCTGAAGCCCACCACCTCGCGCATGTCGCGGGCGCCGAAAGTCGCCGCACCGTCGGTGGTCATCGCCTGCGCCCGGATGCGCACGCTGCGGTCCAGGCTGTGGCGTTGGGCAAAATCGGCCGAGCAGACGATGGCCGCGGCCGACCCGCAGGTCGGCGGGCAGGCCATCAGCCGGGTCATCACACCGGGCCAGATCGCTGCCGAGGCCATCACCTCTTCTTCGGTGACCACGGTGCGGAACAAGGCCAGCGGGTTGTTCGCCGCGTGTCGGCTGGCTTTGGCGCGGATCTTCGCGAAGGTCTCGACCCGGGTGCCGAATTCGTTCATGTGCGCCAGGCCGGCACCGCCGAAATAGCGCAGCGCCAGCGGCAGGTCGGCATCGACGAGCGCGCCGGTGGCGTCGTCGAAACGCTCAAACGGGCTGGGCCTGTCCTTGAAGATCGCACCGAGCGCGCCCGGGCTCATCTGCTCGAAACCCAGCGCCAGCACGCAGTCTGCCGCGCCGCTCGCCACCGCCTGGCGCGCCAGGAACAGCGCGGTCGACCCGGTGGAGCAATTGTTGTTGACGTTGACGATCGGGATGCCGGTCATGCCGACCTCGTAGACCGCGCGCTGCCCGGCGGTGGAGTCACCGTAGACATAGCCCACATAGGCTTGCTGCACCAGCTCGTAGCCGATGCCGGCGTCGGCCAGCGCGGCGCGCGTGGCCTTGGCGGCCATCTGCGGATAGGGCTCGTTGGCCCCAGGCTTGGTGAACGGGATCATGCCGACCCCGGTGACGTAGACATCTCGGCTCATCTGGTGCTCCTGAAGGTGCCGGCCCGCATCGCGTCGATCGTGTCGCGAATCAAGTGGCCGGCGATTGAGAATCTAGGCGGGATGCCGGGCAGCGCGTCGATCGCAAACCACTGCGCATCCTCGATCTCGCCGGGCTGCGGCACGATCTCGCCAGACATGTACTCTGCGGTATAGGCGACCATCAAGCTGTTCGGGAAAGGCCAACTCTGGCTGCCGTAATAGCGCAGGCCCTGGATCTGCAGGCCGACCTCCTCGGCGACCTCGCGGTGCACGCAGTCCTCGAGCGACTCGCCGGCTTCGACAAATCCCGCCAGCGCGCTGAACATGCCCTTGGCGTAATGCGGCGACCGCGCCAGCAGCAACTCGCCCGGCCGCCACACCAGCGCCATCATCGCCGGGCTCAGCCGCGGGTAGGCGCTGTGCTTGCAGGCCGGGCAGACGCGGGCGCGCTCGCCGGCTTGCAGCCCCGTGGGCGTGCCGCAGACGCCGCAGAAGCGGTGGCTGCGGTCCCACTCCAGCAGCTGCGCAGCGCGCCCGGCCAGCGCGCCCATCGCCGCATCGAAACGCATCATCGCGGTGCGCAGTGGCACCGCGCGCCAACCCGCAGGCACCGTCGGCAACAGCAGCGCCCAGCAGTCGATCGCCGCAAGCGTGCCCAGGTAATGCGAAGCGCTGGCCTCGGCCATCATCGCAGCGGCGACCAGCGGCTGCAGCGCCAGCCCCTCGTCCTCGGGCAGCAACAACTGGTTGCCGACAAAGGCAAAGCACCAGGACTGCGGGGTGGCTTGGGCGGGCGGCAGGATCGACGGGATGAATGGCATGCGTTGTCTCACTCGGGTTTGCTTCGCATCATCGCCGATCAGGCCGGCGCCAGCATCAGTGGCAGCAGCTCGCGCACATCGGCAAGCTCGGCCAGGTCTTGTAGCGCCGCCAGAAAACCCTGCATCTGGGCCGGGGCCAGCGGCTGCAGCCCGAGCGAGGCGGCGGCCAGCGAGGCATAGGCCAGGCAGTCGTCAAAGCGCGCCAGGTGCTGTGCCTCGCTCAGACCGGCACCGGGAAAACCGGGCGCGATGTCGAGCCCGTCGTGCAGCACCCGGCCGTCGGTCGTCGTGATGCTCAGGTCGACGGCGGTGTGACCGCGCGCGTCCAGCGCCGGGTCGGCGACGACGCGGATGCGCTCGATCAACGGCCGCAGCGCGGGATCGTTGACCTGGACTGGCGAGAAATGCGCCAGCTGCGAGCTGCCGCGCAGCAACACATTGGCGACGCAGTAGCCGGCGTTGAACTGGGCATCGACCCGCGGGTTGGCGCCGATCTGGAACGTATGGCCGACCAGGCGGTGCGCATAAGGCGGCAGCCTGACCTCGGCACTGGCCAGGTCGGCAGCGCCCAGCCCGTGACGCGCGGCCAGCCGCAGCGCCAGCTCGGTCACGCCCTGCGTGACGCCGCAGCTGGGGAATTTCTTGAACATCATGCGTTCGAGCCGCCACTCGCTGCCCAGCCCGGCCACCAAGGCCTGCACATCGAGCGTGCCACGGCCGTAGAGATGGGCATAGCCGTAGTGGCCGGCCAGGAACTGGTGCGGCCCGGTGATGCCCAGCGCGGCCATTTGCGCGCATTCGACCGCTGCCTGCGCGACCCAGCCCTGCACGATGCGAACACCCAGCGAGCCGTCGACATGGCTCTGGAAACTGCCGCCGCAGCGGTTGAAGGCCAGCGCCAGCGCCTGCAGCGTCTGCGCGGGTGTGAGCTGCAGGATGCGCGAGGCCGCCGCGGTGGCACCGAACACGACGCAGATGCCGGTCGGATCGAAGCCGTCGTACTGTGTCTCGCTGAGGTTGAAGCGGCTGGCCAGCTCGGCACCGGCCACCAGCGCGGTCAGGAACAGCGCGCCGCTGCAGCCGCCGACCAGCTCGGCAGCGGCCAGCGCTGCGGGGATCAAGGCCGAACCGATGTGCGGCCCCGGCGCCATCGCATCGCAATAGTCGAGCGCGCGGCACAGCGTCGCGTTGAACTGTGCGGCGGCCGCCGCCGGCAGGCGGTCGCCGAAGTACAGCGTGGTGGCCTGGGCCGCGCCGCCGCGCTCGATGAGCAGCTGGCGCAGCGGCGCGATGCCGTCCTCGGCCACGCCGGCCAGCGCGGTGCCGACATCGGCCAGCAGCATCTGGCGCAAGATGGTCGCGGCCCGCGCCGGGATGTCCTCAGGCTGCAGACGGCAGACGAAATCTGCGAGCAGTTGTTCGGGGCTGCGCATCTGGGCTCCTTCAGTGGCGGCGCGGCTCGGCGCCAGGGTTCAGCGGTGTGTCGTTCTGCTGCTCGACCCAGCGCACCAGCTCGCTGACGCTGGCACCCGGACCGGCAGCACGCGCAGCCGCCTGCCACAGTTGCTGGCCCAGGCCGGCGATCGGCACCGAGCTGCCGGTCTCGCGCGCCAGTGTGTTGGCGATCGCCACATCCTTGAGCATCAGCTCGAGCTTGAAAGGGTCGTCGAAGCTGCGGCTGAGCACGCGCTGGGCGATGTGGTTCTGGCTGATCCAGGACATGCCAGTCGACTCGTTGAGCACCTCGACCATCGCCGCCGGGTCCAGCCCATAGCGCTTGCCGATCACCAGGCCCTCGGCGGTGGCGCTGAAGGTCATCGCGGTGATCAGGTTGTTCAGGCACTTCATCGCGTGGCCCGCGCCCAACCCGCCAAGGTGGAACACCGCGCGACCCATCAGCTCGAGCAGCGGCCGCACCCGCGCCAGGTCGGCCGCATCGCCGCCGACCATGAACACCAGATTGGCCTCGGCAGCACCCCAAGCTGCACCCGAGACCGGCGCATCGACCATCGCCGCGCCCACCGCAGCCAGCGCGGCGCCGGTGGCCTGGGTCAACCAGGGCTCGGACGACGAAGTGTCTAGCAGCAGCGCGCCCGGCCGCAGGCCTTGCAGCAGCCCTTGCTCGCCGAGCGCGACCTGCTGCACGACGCTGCCGTTGGGCAGCATCGTGATCACGATGTCGCTGCGCGCGGCGACCTCGGCCGGGGTGGCGACGGCTGTCGCGCCCAGTGTCGAGGCCAGGTCTTGCGCGATCTCGGCGTTGGCGTCGAGCAGGGTCAGCGGGTGGCCGGCGCGGGCCAGATGACCGGCCATCGGCGCGCCCATCACGCCCAGGCCGATGAAGCCGATGGCTGCGGGTTGGTTCATGGAATTTTCTCCTCGGAGTCTGGATCGGGGTTGGCTTCAACGCCGTTGCAGCACTGTGCACCGCGCGCTGCGCCGCGTCTGTCGGTATCAGCCATGACAACGCGCTTGAGGGCAGCCTGGCGTGTTAGAACCCTGACTCGACCTCCGCAAGATTGCCCGGAACCCTGCCATGCACCTGACCATCGCCCCAGATATCCAGCTCTTCGTCGACATCGAAGGTCCAGGCCTGGTGGCCGCCGGGCCGGTGATGCGTGACAAACCCACGCTGGTGCTGCTGCACGGCGGTCCGGGCTATGACCACTCGGGCTTCAAGCCAGCGTTTTCGCAGCTTGCCGACATCGCCCAGATCGTCTACTACGACCACCGCGGCCATGGCCGCAGCAGCCGCTGCCCGCCCGAGCAGTGGACGCTGGACAACTTCGCCGACGACCTGGTGCGCTTGTGCGACGCGCTGGGGGTGGTCAAACCCATCGTGCTCGGCCAGAGCTTCGGCGGCTTCGTCGCCCAGCGCTACATCGCGCGCCACCCGCAGCACGCGGCCAAGGTGATCCTGTCTAGCACCTCACCGCACATGGCGATCGATCGCAAGCTGGCGATGTTCGAGCAACTGGGCGGCCTGGCCGCAAGAGCAGCGGCTCAGGCTTTTTGGTCCGCGCCAGCCGCCGCGAGCTGGGCCGAATACAACCGGCTGTGCTCGCCGCTGTACAACACCAAGCCGGCAGCCGACCCGCAAGCGCGCGGCCGAACCCTGTTCAATGAGGACATCTTGTTCACCTCAGCCAGCGGCGAACAGCAAACGATGAACCTGCTGCCCGGGCTGGCAGCCGCCGCCTGCCCGGTGCTGGTGCTGGCAGGCGAGCAAGACCCGGTCTGTCCGATGGCCGACTCGCTAGACATCGCCGCCGCGCTGCCGGCGCGCTGGATGCAGCTCGCGCGCATTGCCGACGCCGGCCACGGCACCTGGCGCGACCAACCTGACGCGGCTTTCGCGCGGCTGCGCGAATTCATCCTCCAAGCCGATTGATTGCCCGAGAGCAGCATGAAGACCTACAACATCGAGATCCAGAAGGTCAAGTCCATGAGCAACGGCCATGGCCTGATCAACGTGCGCATCGACGCGATCGTCGCGCCGCAATCCAAGGCCCAAGACAGCGACGACGCGGGCGAGCCGCACACCGTGCTCAGCCTGACCGAAGCCAACGCCAGGGTGATGCTGTTGCTGCTCAAGACACAGATCGCCGAGTTTGACAAACGCAAGGCGCGCAGCCGGTTCTAGACGGCGCGCGTCCATCATCAATCACGCTTCAAACACCCAAGGACTTCAAAACATGTTGCGTCGCACCTTGATCAGCGCTGCTGGCAGCGCGCTGCTGCTCCCCGCACCGGGCAGCGCCCAGGAAAAATATCCAGCCAAGCTGATCACCTGGATCTGCCCATACGCCGCAGGCGGCGGCGCCGACAACCGTTCGCGCCAGATGGCCAAGCTGATGCAAGCCATCCTGGGCCAGACCGTGATCGTCGACAACAAGGCAGGCGGCGGCGGCAACATCGGCACCGACGCGATCGCCCGCGCCAAGCCCGACGGCTACACCGTGGGCATGGGCAACTTCGCACCGCTGGCGGTGAACCAGGCCTTGTTCAAGAAACTGAGCTTCGACCCGATCAACGACCTGGTGCCTATCCTGCTGATCGAGCGCGGACCGCTGATCCTGATGGTGCGCAGCGAGTCACCGTTCAAGACCGTCAAGGACGTGGCTGCCGCGGCCAAGGCCGCACCGGGCAAGCTCAGCTACGGCTCGGGCGGTGTCGGTGGTACCCACCACCTCAGCGGCGCGCTGTTCGAGCATGTCGCGGCCATCGACATGATCCATGTGCCCTACAAGAGCGGCGGCGCGGCGGCCACCGACCTGATGGGCGGCCAGGTCGACATGATGTTCGAGCAGATGTATGCGGCCATGCCATCGATCAAAAGCGGCAGGCTGCGGCCGCTGGCGATCACCAGCAAAGCGCGCTCGCCGCTGTTTCCCGACCTGCCGACGATGGGCGAGGCCGGTTTCAACGGCGTCGAGGTGCTGAACTGGCAAGGCCTGGTGGGCCCCAAAGGCTTGCCGGCCGAGATCGTGCGGGTGCTCAACGCCGCCGGCAACAAGGCTTTGCAGGACGCCGGGCTGCGCGAGAACATGCTCGCGCAAGGCAACGAGATCGCCGGCGGCACACCCGAGCAGTTTGCCGCGCTGGTGAAGTCTGAGGCACCGCGCTGGGCCAAGGTGGTTCGCGACGCCAAGATCGAACCCGAGTGAACGCTTCACGCTGCTAGGGGAAAACGAGATCGGATTCGACCTCAGGGCTGTTGACAATCACCTGTCGCATCCTGCGGCGCCAACCCTCAAGAGGCCAGCATGACCTTCCGATTCAAGACCCTGGCAGTCGCTGCGGCGCTGCTCGCCTTCTCTGGCCTGATCGTCGCTCAAGCCCCCGGCCTGACACGCACTATCGTCACCAAGGCCGATGTATCCGTGCCCAACCGCGAAGCCGTGATCGCCCGCGTCGAAGTTGCACCGGGCGGCGTCGCTGGCTGGCACACCCACCCTGGCGATGAGATCAGCTATGTCTCGGAAGGCGAAGCAACGCTGATGATCGCCGGTCAGCCCAACCGCAAGGTCGGCGCGGGTGAAGGCTTCGTGATCCCGGCCGGCGTGGTGCACAACGCGCGCAATGATGGCGCCGTCGCGGTCAAACTCGTCGGTGTCTACGTGGTCGAGAAAGGCAAGCCGCTGGCCTCGCCAGCCTCGGCCCCCACGCCCTGAACGCGTGACCGGCGGCAAGTGAGCCGCCGCTGGCTCACTCCTTGACCGAACCGGTCATGCCCGAGACGTAGTACTCGACGAAGAACGAGTACACGAAAGCCACCGGCAGCGAGCCGAGCAAGGCCCCGGCCATCAGCGGCCCCCAGTGGTAGACATCGCCCTCGACCAACTCGGTGACGACACCGACAGGCACGGTCTTGTTCTCGCTCGACGAGACAAAAGTCAGCGCATAGATGAACTCGTTCCAGCTCAGCGTGAACGCGAAGATGCCGGCCGAGATCAGCCCAGGCACGGCCAGCGGCAGCACGATCTTGACGAGGATTTGCCAGCGGTTCGCGCCATCGATCAGCGCGCACTCTTCCAGCTCGTAGGGAATCGAGCGGAAATAGCCCATCAGCAGCCAGGTCGAGAACGGGATCAAAAAGGTCGGGTAGGTCAGGATCAGCGCCATCCGGGTGTCGAACAGGCCGAGGTTGACGACGATCGCCGCGAGCGGGATGAACAGAATGGACGGCGGCACCAGATAGGCCAGGAAGATCGCGCCGCCCGCCGTCTTCGCACCCTGGAAGCGCAGCCGTTCGATCGCATAGGCCGCGAAGATGGAGGCGACCAGCGACAACCCGGTCGAGGTCACCGAGACGATCACCGTGTTCCACAGCCAGGACGGATACTCGGTGCGGAACAGCAGCTTTTCGAAGTGCGCCAGCGTCGGCGCAATGATCCAGAACGGATTGCCGTCGCGCGACAGCAGTTCGTTGTCGGGCTTGAAGGCCGTGATCGTCATCCAGTAGAACGGGAACAGCAGCACGATCACGAAGACGCACATCGGGATGTAGACCGTGACCCAGCGCCGCGGCATCGACTGCAGGAAGTCCATGCCTTTGGAGTCGTCGTTCTTATCGCTCATTTGTCGCTGCCCTGCTGCCAAGCCCGGCGTTGCAGGCCGAAGTAGCTGAACATGATCGCCGCCAGCAAGAAAGGCACCATCAGCGTGGCGATCGCCGCGCCCTCGGCCAGCGCACCGCCCGAGATCGCGCGCTGGAAAGCCAGCGTGGCCATCAAGTGCGTGGCGTTGAGCGGACCGCCGCGCGTGAGCACGTAGATCAGCTGGAAGTCGGTGAAGGTGAACAGCACCGAAAACGTCATCACGACCGCGATGATGGGCGTGAGCAACGGCAGCGTGATGTGGCGGAACTGCTGCCAGGGCGTCGCACCGTCGATCGCCGAGGCTTCGTAATACGAGGGCGAGATGGTCTGCAGGCCGGCCAGCAGCGAAATCGCGACAAACGGAATACCGCGCCAGACATTGGCGACGATGGTCGAGACTCGGGCGTTCCAGGGGTTGCCGAGAAAGTCGATGTACTTGTCTATCCAACCCAGCTTGAGCAACGCCCAGCTGATGACCGAGAACTGCGCGTCATAAATCCACCAGAAGGCGATCGCCGACAGCGCCGTCGGCACGATCCAGGGCAAGAGCACGACTGCGCGAAAAAAGCTCTGAAACGGCAGGTTTTTGTTCAGCAACAGCGCCAGCCACAGGCCGAGCGCGAACTTCAAGGCACTCGCCACCGTGGTGTAGAACAGCGTGTTGAACAGCGCCAACTGGGTCACGCTGTCGGTGACGAGAAAGCTGAAATTCTCCAGCCCGATCCACTCGCCAGCGCGGCCGATCTTGGCATCGGTGAAACCCAGCCAGGTGCCCAGGCCGAGCGGGTAGGTCAGGAACAGCAGCAGCAACACCGTCGCAGGCAGCATGAAAGCCCAGCCGAGCGCGTTGCGACTATTCTGAAATTTCTCAAGCAGTTTCATGCAAGGCCGTGGTCGTCAAGTGCCGGGGTACGTTCTCAAGCAGACGCCGCAGAACCGGCTTCGCCGGGCTGCTGGCGTCGCCCCCTTGAGGGGGCTGATGCCGGGCACAAGCGGCGAGCCGTTTGTGCCTGCCGAGGAGCATGGCCTCTGGCCATGCGCGGACTGCAAGGACGGCAAAGCCGTCGCGGGTGGGTCTATTTTTCAGACCTTGTAGTAGCGCTCGGCGCGCTTTTGAGCACGTTCAGCCGCTTCCTTGGGCGTCTTGGCGCCGCTGGCAGCTTCAGCCACCATGTTGGGGATGATGAAGTCAGCGCCTGCGCCTGCCGATGCGTAACCCAGCTTGCCAGCAAAGCCTGACGGACGCATGTTCTTCAGCGCATCGCGGTATGGCGTGTGCTTGGGATCCACGGTCCAGATCGGGTTCTTCTCATAGGCCGCGAGCGGATGGGCGATGTAGCCGCCACAGCCCATCAACCAAGCATCGTATTGCTCCTGCTCCATCATGAAGCGCAGGAACTCTTTGGCAGCGTTAGGGTACTTGCTGTACTTCATGACCATCTGGTTGAAGAACAGATTCGCCTCGGTCGGCACGCCGACCGGGCCGATCGGGAAGGCCGCATGATTGATGTCAGCTGCCAGTTCGTGAACCTTGGGGTCGGTCGAGTTCTTGGCGGCGTAGTAGATCGAGATGCCGTTGTTCGTGACACTGATCTGGCCGTCGAGGAAGGCCTTGTTGTTGTTCGGGTCAAGCCAGGACAGCGTGCCCGGGATAAGGGTGGGGTACATCTCCTTGGCGTACTCCAGCGCCTTGATCGTCTCGGGGCTGTCGATCACGACCTTGTTGTTGGCGTCGACCAGTTTGCCGCCGAAGGCCCAGATCAGCCAGTTGGTCCACAGGCTGTCGCCGGTGGCATTGCCCAGCGCGAAGCCGGCCGGCGTGCCCTTGGCATGAAGCGCCTTGAGCATCTTCAGGAAGCCATCCATGTCCTTCGGGAAGGCGTCGAAACCGGCCGCCTTCAGCTGGCTCTGGCGGTAGACCATCGTCCCACCGGCCGCACCCAGCGGCACGCCGATCCACTTCTTGCCGTCCGGGCGCAAATAAGTCTGGCCGGCCGAGTACCAGCCGCCGTACTTTTTGCCGAGGTACTCGCACAAGTCGGTGACGTCGACCAGCTTGTCGGGGTAGAGGTTGGCATCGTCGTTGGTCGACAGGATGATGTCGGGTCCGGCGCCGGTGTTGGCCGCAACCGCCGCCTTGGGCCGAACGTCTTCCCAGCCTTCGTTGTCGACCCGTACCTCGATGCCAGTCTTCTCGATGAACTTCTTGACGTTGACCATGTAGGCGTCGATGTCGCCCTGGACGAAACGGCTCCAGCGCAGCACGCGCAGCTTGGCGCCTTTCTCGGGCTTGAAGCTCAGGCTTTGGGCGTGCACTGCGGGCGCCATGACAGCGGCACCGGTGCCGATCGTGGCGGCGGCGGCAACGCCGGCCGAGCCTTCAAGGAATTTGCGACGGTTGAACAGGTCCATGGTGTGACTCCTGGGGGTGAGGATGGATGGAAAGCGGAGGGTTGAAACAGCGGCCGTCAGGCCGCCAGCCGTTGACCGCTGCCGGCGTCGAACAAGTGAGCGCGCTGCAGATCAGGCTGCAGGTGGATGGTGCTGCCGGGCGCGAAGTCGTGGCGCTCGCGGAACACCGCGGCCAGGTCCACGCCGTCATGGCGGCAAGCGATAAAGGTGTCCATACCGGTGGGCTCCATCACGACGACCTGCACCGCGAGGCCTCCGGTGTCAGCCAGCGTCATGTGCTCGGGTCGGGTGCCGAAAACCACCGCCTGACCGTCTGCGCCTGGCGCACCGGGCGGCGCGTCGAGTCGGGTACCGTCGTGGAGTTCGACATGCGCCGCACCACCGCTGCGGCGCAAGATGCCGGGCAGGAAGTTCATCGCCGGCGAGCCGATGAAGCCGGCGACGAACTGGTTGACCGGGTAGTCATAGAGGTCGAGTGGGCTGCCGGCCTGCTCGATGCGACCATCGCGCATCACGACGATCTTGTCGCCCATCGTCATCGCCTCGATCTGGTCATGGGTGACGTAGATCGAGGTCGTCTTCAGGCGTTGGTGCAGCTCTTTGATCTCGCTGCGCATCGCCACGCGCAGCTTGGCGTCGAGGTTGGACAGTGGCTCGTCGAACAGAAAGACCTGCGGGTCGCGCACGATCGCCCGTCCCATCGCGACGCGCTGGCGTTGGCCGCCCGAGAGCTGGCGCGGATAGCGCTCGAGCAGCGGCGTCAGCGCCAGAATTTCGGCAGCGCGGCCGACCTTGCTCGCGATCGTCGCCTTGTCCTGCTTGGCCAGCGCGAGCGAGAACGCCATGTTCTCGCGCACCGTCATGTGCGGGTACAGCGCGTAGTTCTGGAACACCATCGCGATATCGCGTTCCTTGGGCTGCAAGTCGTTGACGCGGCGGTCGCCGATGCGGATCTCACCGCCGGTGATCTCCTCGAGTCCGGCGATCATGCGCAGCAGCGTCGACTTGCCGCAGCCCGAGGGCCCGACCAGTACCGTGAACGAGCCATCGGCGATGTCGATGTCGACACCGTGCAGGATCGGCGTTTGGCCGAATTTTTTCTCAACCGACTGAATCGTGACGCTGGCCATATTTGCGGAAAGTGATGCGAAATCGCGAAGGGCGCCAAGCACCGAGAACGGACTGTCAGCGCAGTGTGTAGCATTCCAAGGCGCAACACCAGAGGGAAAACCACACCCGGCGACATTCGGTCGGGGTTGACGCTAAGCCAGGCAGTAAGCCAGACGGTCAGCGTCAGGCCACGGTGCCCAAAGCGCGCAGCTGAGCGATGCCAGCGTCGTCGATGCCGAGTCCGCGCAACAGCGAATCGCTGTGCTCACCGCGCAGCGAAGCGCCGCGATACAGCCCCGGTGTGCCGTGCAGCACGACCTGGGCGCCGTGGCGCAGGTACTCGCCCCATTCGCCGTGTAAGGCGGGCAGCAGCAGTTGCTCAGACACCGCCTGCGGATCATGCCGGAAGAAATGCTCAGGCAGCGCGGCGTCGGCCTGCACACAGCCCACGCCGTGCGGGGCGAGCCGCGACTCCCAACTCGCCGCAGGCGCGCTGGCAAACAGCCGGCCGAGCGCGGCGACGACCGCCTCACCGCCGCTGCGCGCGCCGCTGAAATCGAACGCCGACAGGCCCGCCATCGCGTCGCCCAGCAGAAAATTCAGGCCTTGCCACTCGTCGTCTCGCGCGATGGCCAGGAAGATCCAACCCTGGGCGCAGGGGTACAAGCGCCAGAGCGGGTTCAGGCCGAAACCCTCGCGATCGGGCAGTTCGCGATCAGCCTTGCCGGGGTAGCGCAGCGCATCGTCGGCATTGGCCCAGACGTTGGCGCCGAACATGTCGACGAAGATCGGCTGACCGACGCCATGGCGGCGCTGCGCGCTGAGCCCGAGCAGCGCGGCCGAGCAGATCACCATCGAGGTGTTCGGGTCAGGGTTGACATCGTTGGCGCGCATCAGCCGGCGCGCGGTCTCGCGCAGCGCGGCCAGACCCATCCGTTCGAGAGGCGGCGCACCACCGATCTGCTGCAGCACCCCACCCATCGCGGCGCCGGGGATCGGGTGGGTGGACGGGCGAAGCGCGCCAGGTCCGGCTGGCCCATAGCCATTGGCCGAAACATAGACCAGCTTGGGGTTGATCGCAGCCAGCGTCGCGTAACCCAGGCCGAGTCGCTCGGGCACGCCTGGCCGGTAGTTGTGGATGAAGATGTCCGCGCCCGCCACGAGCTGCTGCGCGATCTGCTGCGCCCGCGCTTGCTTCAGGTCCAGGCTGATCGACTCCTTGCCGGTGTTGACCCGCAGCGCACCCAGACCTGGCGCCATGTTGCGGAACGGGTCGCCCTCGGGCGGCTCGAACTTGATCACCCGCGCGCCCAGATCGGCAAGCAAGGAGGCGGCGAAGGGCGCGGCGATGATGGTCGCGGCCTCGACGACCGTCACACCCTGCAGTGGTGGCTTGCGCGCTGACGGTCGCGCCGCTGCCCGCGCCACCGGCACGGCCGTCGCAACCGGTCCTGGCCAGCCCGCCAGCACCTGCGCGGTGTGCTGCCCGATCGTCGGCGCCGTCGCACCAACCGTCCCCGGCGTGAGCGTCAGGTTCACCAGCAGGCCTAGTTGCCGGCCCTGCTCACCCAGCGGCACCAGGTGCCCGTTGGCCAGCAGATCGGCGTCGTCTAGCGCTTGCTGGGTGCTCTGGTGCGGGTGGGAGGCGACACCGCCATCGGCGATGAAAATCTGCTGCCATTCGTCCAATGTCTTTTGCTGCAGTCGCACCAGCACCAGATCCCGAAAGGCTTCGCGCGCAGGCTCGGGCCAGAGCTCGGTCGGCCCCGACACCCCGAGCGCCGCCAACTCGTCGCTCAGACCGATGGCGCGAACGAAGTTCATGAACAAGTGCGGCAGCAGGTTGCCCATCTGCAGCCAGCGGCCGTCGCCCGCTTGCAGCGGGTGGTAGTTGAGCGTGGGCATGACCTCGGCCGGGTCGAGCGGCGCGGGCAGCTCAGGCTCGCCGCGAGCGCGCAGCATCTCATTGACCTGCGCCGCCAGCACGTTGCCCAACTCATAGGGCAGCAGGCCGCGCGCCAGCGAGGTCTCGATCACCTGGCCCAGACCGTCGCGCGCGACCGCGAGCAGCGCCGCGAGCACGCCCGCGAGCAGCGACTGCGAGGCCGAATGGGTGGCCACTTGCAGCGCTGCGTAGACCGGGCCGGAGCGCGCCGGCAAGCCGCGGAACTGCAGCATCCGACCCACCTTGGCAGCGACCAGTGCTTCGTAGGCCGGGTAATCGCGGTACGGGCCGCTGCGTCCGAAGGCGCTGACCCAGGCGATCACGAGCCGCGGGTTGGCCTGTGCCAATTCCTCGTCACTCAGCTCGTCCGCGGCCAGGGCTGGGCCGCGCACCCAGACGTCGGCGTGTTGCGCCAGCCAGCGCTGTTGCTGGCGCCGCAGGGCGATGTCGGCGTAGAGCACCGCGCTGCGCTTGCCACGCAGCCACAACGGCGCTGACGGCATGCTGCGCCAGGGGTCGCCGGCCGGCGGCTCCAGCTTGATCACCTGCGCGCCGAAATCGCTCAGCACCATCGTGGTCAGGCCCGCCATCGGACCCTGGCTTTCATCGACCACCAGGATCCCGCTCAGCGCTGATCGGGTATTCGTATCTGGATTCATGACAGTCTCCAGCCCTTGATGCCGGGACAAGCGCGCGTGGCGCGCCGACCGGTCAAGAGCAGGCCATCCACCACCGAGTCAGCGGCGGCAGCCTGGCGATCAGCGGCGGTGGGTGAGAAAACGCTCGTTCACGCAATTCTCGAGACGGCCATCGCGCAAGTACCTGGCCGCGGTGCGGGCCGCGATCGAGCGCATGTCGCGAGCGCTCTCGGGCGTGTAGAAAGCCGAATGCGGGGTCAGCAGCAAGCGATGCCTGAGCCAGGTCTCCTCGGCATGCCAGGCCTTGATCAGCGGCGAGCTCAGATCGGGCGGCTCCTGCGGCAGCACATCGAGCGCGGCCGCCAACACCTGACCTCGTTGCATCGCGTCGTGCAGCGCGTCGACGTCGACGATCGCACCGCGGGCGGTGTTGACCAGCATCAGCCCAGGCTTGGACGCCGCCAGCGCCTCACGACCGATCAACCCGCGCGTCTCGTCGGTCGCGGGAGCGTGCACGCTGACGACATCGCTCTGGGCGAACAACTCGGCCAGCGAGTCAGCACGCCGGATGCCCAAAGCCAGGTCCGAGCCATTGGGCTTGTACGGATCGAAGAAGACCACGTTCATCCCGAAAGCCTTGGCCCGCAGCGCTGCGGCGGTGCCGATGCGCCCGAGTCCGACGATGCCGAAGGTGCAGATCGACAGCCGTTTGCCAAAGGGGCTCAGCGCCGGGATCCAGTTGTTTTTCGGATCCTCGCGCAGCCGCTCGTCGTGGTAAGCGGTGCCCTTCATCAGCGTGAGCATCATCGCGATCGCGTGGTCGGCAACTTCCAGCGTGCCGTAGTCCGGCGTGTTGCACACCGGTATCCCATGGCGACCCCAGCGGGCGACGTCGACGTTGTCGAAGCCCACCCCGGCCCGCACATGGACGCGGCAGCGCGGCATCTTGGCGATGATGTCGTCGGGCAGGTCGGGGCCACCGACGATGCCGTCGGCCAAGGCCCAGACCTCGTCACTGATCTCTTCAACGCTGTTGCTGAAATGCGGCGTGACGCCCTGGCCCAGGGCCTCGGTCTCAATGTGCAGGTTGTCCGACCAGCGGACCATGGGCCACAGTACGTGCAATGTCATGCTGATCGATTCCAGGTTGGGCCGACGGCCAACAGGCCGCAGGCATTGAACAGAGGCCGTCGAGTATCGCCCAAGCCGCGGCAGAGACAGGACGACAGCCCGGCCCATCAGCCCGTCTCGAAGCGCAGCGCGGCCAAGCCGAGCACAATCAAAGCGATTGCTCCCATGCGGCGCCGTTTGACGCATGGGCTCAGACCCGAATGCCGACACAGGAACCCCGACCATGGCCAGCGATTTTTCGACACTTCAGCAGATGGTCAAGCAAGCGCGCGACAAACTGCCGCGCGGCGACTGGGACTATCTGGTCGGCGGCGCCGACACGGAAACATCTCTCAAGCGCAACCGTCTGGCCTTCGACCGCCTGGCCTTGAAGGCCCGCGTGATGAACGATGTCTCGCGGGTTCATCTCAGACGCGATCTGCTGGGGGTCGACCAGCGCATCCCCGTGCTGCTCGCGCCGATCGGCTCGCTGCAGGTGTTCGATGCGGGCGGCGGCCTGTCGGCCGGGCTTGCGGCCGGCGAGTTCGGTATCTTCCAAATCCTGAGTTCGGTCTGCCAGCCGGATTTCGAGACGCTGGCCCGCGAATCCGCCCACGCGAAGATCTACCAGCTCTACGCCCATGGCGACGAGGCCTGGGTGATGGACATCATCGGCCGCGCCCAGAACGCCGGCTACCGGTCCTTCTGCCTGACCGTCGACACCCAGGTCTACAGCCGCCGCGAACGCGATCTGCTCAAAGGCTACTTGCCCTTGGCGTCTAGGCGCCCGGGCTTCATGCCTGGCCAGCCGCGCGAAGCCACGCTGCAGGCCTCGCTGAGCTGGGACCTGGTCAAGCGCATCAAGGATCGATTCAGCATTCCGTTGATGCTCAAAGGCATCGCCTGCGCCGAAGACGCCGATCTGGCGGTCAGCCATGGCGTGGACATCGTCTACGTCTCCAACCACGGCGGTCGTCAACTCGACCAGGGCCGCAGCACGCTGGACATGCTGCCCGAGGTGGTGCGCGCGGTCGGTGGCCGGGCCAAGGTGCTGTTCGACGGTGGCATCCTGCGCGGCACCGACGTGCTCAAGGCGCTGGCGCTGGGTGCCGACGCAGTGGGCATCGGAAGGCTGGAGGGCCTGGCGCTGGCCGCCGGCGGCACGGCGGCTGTGGTGCGAATGCTCGAACTGCTTGAGATCGAGATGGGCGCCAATCTCGCGCTGATGGGTTTGTCGTCTATCGACCAGCTCCATCCGGCTTGCGTGCTGCCGGCAGAGTCGGTCGTCAGCCCGCATGTGCTCAGCGGCTTTCCGCTGCTCGACGACTATTGAGCGCCCCAAGGCCGGCCGAAGCCGGCCGCCCCACGTGGGGATCAAGCCGCAAAGCCACATTTGCTTGAGAGCGCCCCGCGACCAGCTGGCAACGACGGCAAACGACGGCAATCGGCGGCAATCGGCGGTGCGAAAACAGCTCGCCGCACAAATCGCCGCAAAAGTCCTAACATGCGAACCTCCTTGCCCATGACTGGAGAACCCCGATGCTGGATCTGACCGATGCCCTGATTGCCGAATTGCAATCGATGGATACGCCCACCGTGTGCAACGCGCTGGAGTTGCTGATCCCGCAACGCCGGGGCTATGGCTACACCACCGAGCAGCTGGTCTGCACCCGCCCCGGGCTCAAGCCCATGGTCGGGTTCGCCCGCACGGCCACGATCCGCAGCGCGCACCCGAGCGACCTCGGCGCCGAGGCCGCGGCCCAACTCTCGGACGCGTACTACGCCTACATCGACATCGGCGCCAAGCCCAGCGTCATCGTGATCCAGGACATCGACGAGCAGCGCGGCTACGGCGCTTTCTGGGGCGAGGTGAACAGCGCGATCCACAGCGGTTTCGGCTGCGTCGGCCTGATCACTGACGGCGGCGTGCGCGATCTGCCCGAAGTGGCCCCCGGATTCCAGATGCTGGCGGGGCGGGTCATTCCTTCGCATGCCTATGTGCACGTGGTCGATTTCGCGCGGCCCATCAACGTCGCGGGCATGCGCGTGAGCCACGGCGACCTGATCCACGCCGACCAGCACGGCGCGGTCGTGATTCCGCACGACGTCGCGACCAAGGTCAAAGCGGCTGCCGCGCAGGTCATCATGCGCGAGCATGTGATCATCGAGGCCGCCCGGCGAGCCGGCTTCAACATCGACAAGCTGCGCGAAGCGCGCGGCAAGGCAGCAGAGATCCACTGACCGACCCCGGCCGGCAAGACGATCTTGCCGGCCGACTCGAGCAGCGGTCAGGCGTTGCGGATCGTCAGCCCGCCGTCGACCGGCAGCGTCGCACCGGTGACGAAACCCGCCGCTGGCAGGCACAGCGACAAGGTCATCTGCGCGACCTCCTCGGGCTCGGCATAGCGCCGCAGCGCCACCCGGCGGCGCGCGTACTCGGCTTTGTGTTCCTGCGAAATACGCTCGGTCATGCCGGTGTTGATCGGGCCCGGGCAGATGCAATTGACGGTGATGCCTTCGGGTCCGAACTCGACCGCCAGCGATCGCGTCAGGCCGACCACGCCGGACTTGGCTGCGGTGTATGGGCTGATGAATCGCGTGGCGCCCAGCGCCTCGGTCGACGCGATGTTGACGATTCGCGCATCGGTGGCGCGCCGCAGATGCGGCAGCGCGGCGCGAATCATCCGGACCTGCGCAGTCAGCAGCACATCGAGGCTGCGTGCCCAGCGCGATTCGAAGTCCTCGGTGTCGACCGCGCCGTGCAGCGAAATGCCGGCGTTGTTGACCAGGATGTCGATGCCGCCGAAGTGGGCTGCGATCTCGGCGACGACGCGGTCGATGTCGTCCTTGCGGCTGACATCGAGTTGCCAGCCGCGCGCGATGCCCCCAGCGCCGGTGATCTCGGCAACCACCGGATCGACCGGGCTGATGTCGAGCACAGCGACCTTGGCGCCTTCATCGGCGAACAGGTGTGCGGTTGCGCGGCCCATGCCACTGGCCGCGCCGGTGACGATAGCGACTTTGCCGGCAATGGAACGCGAAAGCTTGCTCAATCTGGTCATGGCGGCTCCTGGATCGGTTGGATTGGAATGCGACTTGGCGGTGGCCCGGGCAGCGTGGATGCCGAACGCTGGATCAGGTTCCGCCGTCGACCCGCAGCACAGCGCCGGTGGTGAACGACGACGCGCCGCTGGCGAAATACAAGGCTGCGCCGACCACCTCTTCGGCCTCGCCGCCGCGCTTGAGCGCCATGCTGGTTGCAGCCCGCTGGTTGAACGCCACCATGTCCCAGGCCTTGGCGATGTCAGTGAGAAACGGGCCGCACATGATGCTGTTGACGCGCACCTTGGGGCCGAACGCGAACGCGAAAGAGCGGGTCAGGTTGTTCAGCCCGGCCTTGGCCGCCCCATAGGGCTCGGCCTGCGGCGCCGGATTGGCGGCGGCGGTCGACGAGATGTTGATGATGCTGCCACCGTCACCGGCGGCCATGCGCTCACCGATCAGCGAACTCAGCCTAAACGGCCCTTTCAGGTTCAGTGCGACGACCTTGTCGAACAGCGCTTCGCTGACATCGGAGAGCTTGTCGTAGAGCGGTGACAAGCCGGCGTTGTTGACCAGCACGTCGACCTTGCCGAAAGTCTGGTAAGCCAGATGAACCAGCGCATCGCAGTCGTCCCAGCGGCTGACGTTGGTGGCCACCGGCAACGCGCGACGACCCATCGCGCGGATCTCGGCAGCGACGGCTTCACAGGCATCGAACTTGCGCGACGCGATGATCACGTCGGCGCCCTGGTCGGCGAAACCCAAGGCCATGGCCCGGCCAAGACCACGGCTGCCGCCAGTCACCAGAGCCACTTTGCCGCTGAGGTCGAATAGATTCTTCATGATGACCGGGTCTCCAATGTCGGGGTCTGGTCCAGCACACGAAAATACACGCCGCCCAGGTGAAAAGAGTCGTCCTCGACCCGGTAGCCGCAGGCCACCGCGCGACCCAGCGTCGCCGCCTGGTCACTGACCTCGACCCGGATCGCGCCCAGGCATTCTGTCTTGCCCTGTACGAAGCAGATCGTGCCGTCTTCGAAGACCAGCGCCGGGTCGGCACCGACGCGCGTCAACGGCGTCTCGAGAATGCGCGACCAGTGCGCGGCGAGCCCCTCAGGGTCCGGGCTTTGCATCTCGATGCCCAGCATCCGGCGGGTGTCTTCGCTGCGGATGAAGGGCTGCCAGTGCGGACCGGCGGGCCACCAGTTGCCCATCCGGTCATCGCCGCCGGCGCTGTGCCCGAACTCGATGAAGGCGGCGCGGCAGTCGCGCGGATGCAGTTGCGCGTTCTGGTAGGTGTCGCGTTCGATCACATGCGCTGTGCGCACGCCCATAGCCTCGGCCACCGCTTGACGCCGGCGCGGATCATTGGCTTGGAAGATCGCCATGTAGCCGCCATGGCCGCGGTTTCGCGCGATGAAGCGCCCGGCCGCAGTGTCGTCGCGAAACGGCGCCACCACCTCCAGGAAACCAGTGCCGATCGGGATCAGCGCGTTCTCCAGGCCGTAGGGCGCGACATTGGGGTCGCGGAAGCAGACCGCCACCTTGAAGATTGCCTGCAGGTCATCGACGACCGGGGCCAGCCGCGGCGCGGCCAGGCATATTTGGCGCAGACGAAGATAGTCCGACATGTTGTTGCCTTTCTTGATTTAGCGCCGCGCGGGCTCAACCGAGTTTGATGGTGCCGGCCTGCGCCAGCGCGGTGATCGCCGCGTCGGCCATGCCGAGCTCCTGCAGCACTTCTCGGGTGTGCTGCCCGAGCATCGGTGGCGGGCGGCGGTAGGTGACCGGCGTCTTGGAGAAGCGCATCGGGTTGGCAATGCCCGGCACGTCCACACCACTGGCGTGCGGCAGGCTCAAGCGGGTGTTCAGGTGCACCGCCTGAGGATGCGCCATCGCCTGTGCGTAGTCGTTGATCGGACCGGCCGGAACCCCAACTTCGGTGAAGAGCGTCTCCCAGTCGGACCGGTTGCGCTTGCGCAGGATCTCGGAAAACATCTCGTGCAGCTCGCTCTGGTGTGCCATGCGCGACCCGTTGTCCTTGAATCGCGGATCGTCAGCCCATTCCGGGCGATCCAAGGCCTTGCAAAGCGCGGTGAACTGGGTCTGGTTGGCGCTGGCGACGATGAACAGACCATCGGCGCAGGGATAGACGCCGTAAGGCGTGATGTTGGGCGACGCGTTGCCGGTGCGCCCCGGCAACTTGCCGCCAATCATGAAATTGGAGAGCTGACCCGAGCTCATCGCCAGCACGGCGCCCATCAGCGAGACGTCGATGCGCTGACCTTCGCCGCTGACATCGCGATGCCTCAGCGCGGCCAGGATCGAGATCGTGGCGTACATGCCGGTGAACAGGTCGACGATCGGCACCCCGAAGCGCTGCGGCCCACCGCCGGGCAGGTCGTCGCGCTCGCCGGTCACGCTCATCAAGCCGCCCATGCCCTGGAACAGGTAGTCATAGCCGGGTCGCGTGGCCCAAGGTCCGTCCTGCCCGAAACCGGTCACCGAGCAGTAGATCAGGCGCGGGTTGAGCTTGGACAGCGAGGCGTAGTCCAGCCCGTAGCGGGCCAGGTCGCCGACCTTGAAGTTTTCGATGCAGATGTCGGCCTGCTCGGCCAGCCGGCGGATGATCGCCTGCCCTTCGGGCTTGGCCATGTCGATCGCGGCCGAGCGCTTGTTGCGGTTCGTCGACATGAAATACGCCGACTCGCGGCTGGCTTGGCCGTCGGTCCCCGGGAGCCAGGGCGGGCCCCAGTGCCTCGACTCGTCGCCGGGGCCCGGGCGTTCGATCTTGATGACATCGGCGCCGAGGTCACCCAGGTTTTGAACACACCAGGGGGCGGCGAGCACCCGCGACATGTCGAGGATGCGAATTCCTTGCAGCGGGCCGGTCAAGGCGGCCGGCTGATCACCAGAGGCGGGCGCCGAGGCCCGGGTCGTTGAGTCGTTGCTTGGATTCGTCATCGGTACTTGTCTCTTCGTCTTAAAGGTCGTCGCGGGGTCCCATTTGACAACCGCTGGTGGAGGGAAATCATAGGCTGGATCGGGCTTCGATGCAGCCCGGGCATACCAGCAAGTGCGTCAACGCCGGGGCAATATACCCATGCGCTTGCAGATGATCTGCAGCATGACCTCATCGGCGCCACCGCCGATCGAGATCAGACGCAGGTCGCGAAATGCCCGCGACACGGAGTTGTCCAGTGTGAAGCCCATGCCGCCCCAGTACTGCAAGCAAGAGTCGGTGACCTCGCGGCACAGGCGCCCGACCTTGAGCTTGGCCATCGACGCCAGTTCGGTCATGTCTTCGCCTGCCATGTGCACATCGGTGGCGCGATAGACGAGCGAACGCAGGCATTCGATCTCGGTCTTGAGTTCAGCCAGCCGAAAATGAACCACCTGGTTGTCGAGGACAGGGCGACCGAAAGCGATGCGGCTGCGCGTGTAGTCGATGGTCTCGTCGATGACGTTGGTCAGCGCGGTGATGCGCCGGGCCGCGGCGGACAGTCGCTCTTCCTGGAACTGCATCATCTGGTAGCCAAAGCCCCGACCCTCCTCCCCGATCCGATAGCGTTGCGGCACGCGCACCTCATCGAAGAAGATCTGCGCAGTGTCCGAGGACCACATCCCGATCTTCTCGATCCGCTGAACGCTCACGCCCGGCACACGCCGCCCGCCCTGCATCAGCGGCACGCAGATCAATGACTTGTTGCGGTGCGGCGGGTCATCCGATGTGTTGACCAGCAGGCACACCCAATCGGCCTGGGTGCCATTGGTGATCCACATCTTGGAGCCACTGATCAGGTAATCGTCACCATCCTTGCGCGCCCGGGTCTTCACCGAAGCGACGTCAGAGCCGGCACCGGCTTCCGAGACACCGATCGAGACCACCTGCTCCCCCGCGATGGCCGGCACCAGGAATTCTTGGCACAGTTGCTCTGAGCCGAAGCGCGCGAGCGCAGGCGTCGCCATGTCGGTCTGCACCGCGATGCCCATGCTGACGCCTTGCGTGCCGATGCCGCCGATGGCCTCGCAATAGGCGATCTCATACGAGTGGTCCAAGCCCTGGCCGCCGTACTGCACCGGCTTGTTCACGCCCAGAAAACCCATCTTGCCCATCTCGCGGAACAGCTCGTGGGCTGGAAAGATGCCGGCCTTTTCCCAGGCTGCGATGTTCGGTGTGATCTGCTTGGCGATGAACTGCTTGACGCTGTCCTGCAGCGCGATGTGCTCAGCGGTGAGTTGCATAGAGGTTCAGTGCCTTGGTCGGGCTCAGCTTGATGATGGCTCAGTCTTCGTGGATGCCCAGCTCGGTCACCAGCCTGGACCAAGATCCCAGGTCATTGGCCAACACCGTCGCGAAGTCGCTGGCGTTGGAACCCAGCGGTTCGAGATTGAGGTCGCGAAGCTTTTGCTGCATCTGCGGCGTCTTGACGATGCGCGACATCTCGCTAGACATCAGCGTCACGCGATCGGCGGGCACGCCAGCGGGGAACAGCGCGCCGATCCAGCCATAGGGCTCGAAACCCTTGTAGCCGGCTTCGAGAAAGGTCGGCACTGCGGGCAGCAGGCTTGAGCGTCGGGTGCCGTTGATCACCAGCGCCTTGAGGCGGCCGGCCTTCAGGTGCGGCATCGAGCTGCCGCTGTCGACGAAGCCGATCGGCACATGGCCTGCGAGCAGGTCGACCAGCAGCGGCGCGGCGCCCTTGTAGGGCACGTGGGCCATGTCGAGTCGGGCGTCGCGCTTGAGCAGTTCACCCGCGATATGCGCACTGGTGGCATTGCCGAAGCTGCCATAGGCATATTTGCCCGGGCTGGCACGCACGATGGTGACGAGTTCGTCCAGCGTGTTGGCCGGAAACCCCGGCAGCACCGCGATGATGTTGGCCGACAGCGCGATGTGCGAGATCGGCGCGAAGTCGCGGATCGCATCGAACGGCAGGTTCTTGCGCAGCGCCGGCGTCTGCACATGCGCGGTGTAGGTGAACAGCACCGTGTAACCGTCCTTGGGCGCTTTGGCGACATGCGAGGCGGCGAGGATACCGCTGGCCCCGGCGCGGTTTTCGACCACCACCGGCACTTTCAGGCTACGGCTCAGCTCGGGCGCCATCAACCGGGCCACCGTGTCGACGATGCCGCCCGCTGCTGATGAAACCACCAGCGTCACGGTCTGGCCGGGATAGGCTTGCGCGGCGGCCAGCGTCGGGATGGCGCCGAAGACAGCGCAGGCCAGCAGCACGGCCAGAACTCGGCGAAAAACACAATGCATGCAGGTCTCCAGCAGGGTTTTGGGCACTCGCGCCCTGATGCTTCAAGCGAACTGTCGCCCAGGCTGGCGCGCCAACCGGCCCGGATTGCCAGGGCAACCGGGCCAGCGCTGTCAAGCCAATGCGCCAATCAAAGCGCTCAGGCTTTGCGCACCAGCAAGGCGAGGATCGCCTCCAAGTGATCGTCGGCCATCTGCCTCATCTCGTCGTCGCTGCGGTCTTGCACAGGATGCGCGACGAACACATAGGCCGGATCGGTGCCTAGCGCCTTGGACTGCACAGCCGCAGCATCGATGAATTCGGTGGTAGCCACACCCACCGAGGGAATGCCGTTGGACTCGAGATCCGCGAGGTCATGCGTACAGCACGACGTACACGAACCTCAATCCGCCAGCCCTTCGATCACGACGTTGACTTCGCCGACGATTTGCTGGCGCAGCAGCAGCGGCGCAGGCTTGGCAACCGTCGGCTTCATGTAACGCTTGACCTTGATGCCGCGCTGCGTCAGCAGCACGTCGATCCGATCGAGAAACACATTGCCTCGCGGCTTGGAAATATCGAGCAGGCCAACGGTCAGGCCGTGCAGATGCTCGGGGCGAGCCAGCCTCGCGCGCGAGGCCGGGCTGTGCTCGGCCGTAGGATCCATGATGAGACTCACGATTTCACCTCTCTGGTTACAGGCAGCGATCCGGCGAATCCGCCACCAGACCAACCACCGATGATGCCGGAGAACATGCCGGCACCGCCTCCCGCGCGGACGATCAACAGCCCACCCGGACGAAACTTGTTGCGTGTGCTGCCGACCTCAGACGGGCGGTAGCCTTCATCGATCCCCTTGGCGCCCACGACCAGTTCGTCGCCGGGAATTTCACACAGCTCGCGCAGTTCCTCGAGCAGCCGCGCCTTGCTCCAACCGGCTTGGCGAAACGTGCGCTCATGCTCTGGGCAGACCACCATCATCGCGTCGCAGGCCGGCGCGAGCTTGACGCTGTGGACGGCCTTGAGCGATTCGGCCATGCTGCGGGCCAGGCTCTGCGGCGTTCTGGACTTCTGGTCGACGATGCCTTGAAGTCCGAAGCCTGCGAACACCGTCACCGCCGACACCCCGCGCGCGACACCGAAATCGCAGGACAAGGGCTCCCAGCACGAACCTTCCTCATCCTCGGCGAAGCAGTAGGTGTATTTGCCGGGATTGCCCAGCGTCGCGCGGTCGACCTCTTGCGGGCGTCCGCCGCCGACATTGCGGATCACGAGCTGCAGCGCGCGGCCGATCGTGGCATTGGCCCGGTTGCCTTGGCCCAGCGCATTGCCGCGGGCGTTCATCGAGATCTGGCGCCGGATCGGGCCGTTGACGACCAGCACCGGGCTGACGAACATCGTGGTGGCGAGCACGCCGTGCATCGCAAAAGCCGGGTCGAGCGCGGCTTCGACCGCGGCCAGCACCACCCGCAGGTACTCGGGCTTGCAGCCCGCCATCACTGCGTTGATCGCGACTTTCTCTATCGTCAGCGGCACCAGATTCGGCGGGCACAGACCCAGCACCTCCTGCGGATCCCGGGTCGTGCCCGCGAGCATGCGCATCACCCGCTTTTGCGTCGGCGGCACCACGGGCAGACCATCGGACCAACCGCGTTCGTAGATCGCTTCGATCTCGTCCTCATCGTCGCCGAATGCCACGCTGCGGGCTGTCAAACCGGTCTCGCCGAAACGGATCAGCAGGTCTTCCAGGGCGCCAGGCTCCAGATTCATGGCACCGCAGCCGGGCCGCATCGCCGGCAGGTCCGTACCCAGGCCTTGAACGCCGCTGACGCGCGCCCATTCGGCCCGGTCCCAGCCATAGGTGCGCGAGACTTCCTGACCGGCGACACGGCGAATCAAGGTCGGGACGATTTCGATGCCCAGGCGATGCGAAACGCTCAGGTCGGTATCGTCCACCCGCCCAGCGATCGACTCCGGGAAGCCGGGGTCGTCCTGGGTATAGACCGTCAGCCCGCCTTGCGCGGCCGTTTGCGCCAATTGCGCCAATTGCGCCAGCACCGGCACGGTGAGTTCACAGGTCGGGCAATCTCGTTTGACCACCGCGATCAGACCATCGGTGGGCCATGACACCTCGAGCGCAGACATGGGGTCTCCCAGGCAGGAGCCCCGTTCGCTGCGAAGGGGCTGTTCGGTGGATAGAAAAAAGCACCACCATCATGCCAGCCATCGCGGCCATGGCTGGGGTGAAAACCCGCTGTGTCGGCAGAAGACTGCGTCCCAGTGCGCGCAGCCCGGGCTTGCGCCGACCTCTCAAGCAAATGTGGCTTTGCCACTTTGTTTGACCCCCATGGGGGGGCCGGCCTCGGGGCGCTCAGTCCGCCCCAGACTCGACCTGCTGCTCGATCGCCAGCGCGGCGCCGTTGAGCGCGGCCAAGGTGTCGGTGATCAGCGCGGTGGGGATCGCGGCGAGGTAGTCACGGAACCGGCCCTTGGCCTCGAAACGCTCGCGAAAGGCCGAGGCGAAGAAGCGGTCGGCAAAGCGCGGCACGATGCCCCCGCCGATGTAGACGCCGCCGCGCGCGCCCAGCGTCAGCGCCACATTGCCGGCGAAACCGCCCAGCAACGCGCAAAACAAATCCAGCGTCTGGCTGCAAAGCGCATCGTTGCCAACCGCACCGTCAGCGACGATTTGCACTGTCGTACGGGCCGCGGGCACCGCGCCCAGCACCTGTCCCAGCGCCTGGTGCAGCAAGGGCAGACCGATGCCCGAGAGCAGCCGCTCGGCCGAGACATGCGCGTGTTGCCGGCGCACACAGGCCAGCAGCGCGCTCTCCAACTCGTCGGCCGGCGCCAGCGTGGCATGGCCGCCCTCGCCCGGCAGCGCCACCCAGCCTTGGCGGGTCGGCATCACCGCACCAACGCCCAGACCGGTGCCGGGGCCGACGACCGCGAGCATCGCGCCTGCCAGTGGCGGCACGACACCGTGGGTTCGCAGCTGGCTCGGGCCCAACCCGGGCAGCGACAGCGCGAGCGCTTCGAAGTCATTGAGCATCAGCAGGCTGGCTAGCCCCAGGTCGGCCTGGACCTCAGCGAGCGAGAAGTCCCAGTGGCTGTTCGTGAA